>ENA-OSET01001427-OSET01001427.1-sediment-metagenome-genome-assembly--contig:-NODE-1427-length-24739-cov-3.154205_pt1 | contig 24739 bp, 19 predicted proteins | sample MGYA00237882_ERZ534229 | MGnify/ENA primary metagenome ERZ534229 (study PRJEB26408, sample SAMN06266212) | sediment metagenome | isolation source: Hudson Canyon methane seep mesocosm | place... | reverse complement strand
CATGATCCCTGCATCATTAGTGATTTTTAAAAACTTATCACTTGTTTTCTTATTTTGAAGAATAACTGCATTCAACCAATAATTAGCCTTGGCGTTTTTTGGCTCTTTGACAAAGTTGATGTCTTTACCTGCAAAGAACCTTTCATAGGCTAAAGCAAGCTCTCGTTTATTTTTCAAAATTTCGTCAAGCGTTTCCATCTGTGCACAGCCCAAGGCAGCATTAATATTTGGCAGACGATAGTTGTAGCCTACTTCATCATGAATAAATTCATAAGCGTGAGGTATTTTTGCTGTTGTCGTGATGTGTTTTGCTCTTTTCGCCAATACTTCATCATTCGTCACGATCATACCACCACCGCCAGCAGTAATCGTTTTATTACCGTTGAAGCTAAAAATACCTATTCGACCAAAAGTGCCTGTGTGTTTATTTTTATAAAAACTGCCTAGGCTTTCAGCTGCATCTTCTACTAAGAAGATATTGTGTTCGTAACAAATTACGGCAATATCGTCAATTCGACAGGGATGTCCAAAAGTATGCATGGGCAGCACTGCTGAAATTCTATTACCGGTTGTTTTGTTATAACAACCATCAGCACGCTGTTCTGTCTGTTCTTGAAGAAATAACAACAGGCTTTCTGGACTTAGCCCCATTGTGTGTCTATCAACATCAATAAATATTGGCTTAGCACCACAATAACTAATGGCATTACAGGTCGCGATAAAGGACAATGGCTGAGTAATCACTTCACTATCCTTATCAACGCCGACTAGTTGCAAGGCAATATGAAGTGCAGCTATTCCATTCACGGTAGCAATGGCATATTTGGCACCCGTATATTCAGCCATCATGACTTCAAAGCGATCAACAAATTTGCCTATGGAAGAGACAAAAGTGGAGTCAATACACTCGTTGAGATACTTTTTTTCATTCCCCAAAAAAACGGGTTCGTGTAATGCTATAAAGTCATTTGTTCCATAAATTTCACGAACAAAATCAATAAAACCATCAAACATTGTAAATTTCTGCTTTATATTTTTTCAGGTTATCTGGTTGAATAATCCAATCAATAGTCTTTTGTAGCCCCATACGAATGTCAACTTGTGACTTAAAACCTGTTAGCTCTTCGATTTTTTTATTGTCACACCAAAGTCTAAATACTTCGGATTTCTCTGGTCGCTTACGTTGTTCCTCAACTGTAAACGTAACATCGCTAGACATTAACTCTTTAATGAGTTGAAGCGTTTCTCCAACACTTATTTCAGTATTAGAACCAATGTTAATTGTCTCACCAATAGTGGTATCACTCTCTGCAAGCAGAATAAATCCACGGCAAATATCTTCTACATAATTAAAATCACGCGTGGGCGTTAAATCACCAAGTTTAATCTCTTTTGCCCTATTGGCAATTTGAGTGATAATGGTTGGGATCACCGCTCTGGCAGATTGTCTTGGCCCATAGGTATTGAATATACGAACAATTTTAGTATTGATGCCGTGCGTCCTGTGGTATGCCATGGGAATAGCTTCCGCAAATCTTTTTGCTTCATCATAAACGCCTCGCGGGCCTATTGGATTAACATTTCCCCAATATTCTTCTGGTTGGGGATGAACCAAAGGATCACCATAAACTTCGGAGGTCGAGGCCAGCAGAAACACAGCTTTTTTTGCCTTTGCAAGGCCTAACGCGTTATGGGTTCCCAGTGCCCCAACTTTTAATGTTTGTATTGGTAACTCCAGATAGTCTATGGGACTTGCGGGAGATGCGAAATGGAGAATGTAGTCCAGATCTCCATCCAATTTAATAAATTCGGACACATTATGATTGACGAAACGAAAGTTACTACTTTTGATGCCAGAAATATTTTGTGCCTATATTTCAATCGTTTAGAGTTTCGCTTTGATCTGGTCAATCGGGGGAGTGTTAAAGAAACCGACAGTTATAAGTAATGCCCTGCGGATTTAAGTGCCAGATTTCTAAGACCCATACGTAATAACTTTTCGTTTCATCGAAACGGCCCGAGAACATCAGAACAAACAATTGGCCGAGACTGAGTCAGGCCGTCTTAAACTCTGACAGCGCACTCTTCATCGACTCCGCTAAATCAGCCACCCTGAACCCCGTTTCCGCCGCTCGGTTAGACAGGCGCACAGTCTCTTCAGATAGTTCGTTAATTCGTGTCGCCCGCACACTGACATCTCCCACCGTGAGTAATTGCTGCTCGGCGGCCTGACTGATGTCGTTGCTGACGGAGAGAATAGTCGCAAAGGCCTGAGTAATACTCTGCAAGACTCCACCGGCTTCATCCGCCAGGTCAACACTTGCCCGGGCAGACGTTTCTCCCGCCGACATCTCATCCACCGCTGCCTGGGTACCCACTTGAAGACTCTCAATCACCTGATGAATTTCCTCGGTTGAAAGAGCCGTTTTACTGGCCAATTGCCTGACTTCATCGGCCACCACTGCAAACCCCCGCCCATGACTACCGGCCCGTGCGGCTTCAATCGCTGCGTTCAATGCAAGGAGGTTTGTTTGCGCCGCAATATTCTTGATTACCTCTAACATGGCTTTTACATTCTGGCTGTCGGACTTGACCCGGCTCACTCCGTTCACAGCACCACTCACGATGCTTGCCAGCTTACTGGTCGCATCCATCGTCTGCGTCACCGTGGTCAGCCCCTGAGTGGTCAATTGATCAGCCTGCTCCGCAGCACTGGATGCATTTTTTGCACTGCCCAGCACCTGGCGAGAGGCATGGCTCACGGAATCTATCGAAGCACTCATGGTTAACAACTCATCGAGCTGTTCTCTGGCTTGCTGCTCCGTTGTCCGGTTAACACCAACCAACGCACTCGACTCACCGTCTAATTGCCTTCCAACAGACTGCATGTTAATCATAACTGTCTGGAGACTCTCCATCATCAAATTGAACTTACGACCAATCTCTCCGAACTCATCTGTTCGCCTGGCTTTAATTCGGAAGGTCAGGTCACGCTCACTTTCAATGAAGACCATCGCGTCTTGCAGAGAACTCAAAGGTAGTTTGACACTACGATAAATCCACCCGCCCATCAGAATCAGCGAGGCGATCTGAACAAATAAAATAATCAGTAACAGGTTCGATGTCTGAAGTGAAACGGATTGAACCTCTTCGGTTGTCTGGGAGGCAAGGCTTTCCTGGATTTCTATCAACTCACTCAGCACTGCCAGTATAGGGTCAATACCGGGGTAGAGTTCAAGATCGACATATCCCCCCATACCATAGGATGACTTTTCATCAACAAACTGTAGTAATTTATCCAATACCTTGTCGACGTTGGCCAGTGGAACTGCTGCGGTTTCGAGCAGGCGCTGCTCCTGTGAAGACAAGTTGCCTTCACTATACAGCGCCCACTCTTGCTCAAGTTGCCGACGGGCATCCATCAACTGCTTTCGGGCATCGCGCCACATTAGCATTTGAGCTCTTGTTTTATGAGCGACATCAATGACATCTTTTGTGTAAAGCCGTTTAATATTGTGCAAGTGCTGAATGGGAACGAGTCTTTCATGCATCAGGTTACTCGCGGTCCCTGCAATGACATTCATCTTGGAAATTGAAAATAGTGCGACCAAAGTACTCAGTAACAAAGGAAGAGCAATAAACAGAATCAGTTTAATACGAACTGAAATTGAGCGTTTCATAGATACCTCAAATCGACGAGAAATCACAACTGCGAAGGCACATTACTTTTATCTAACAAGCGGTATAGCACCCACCGACAGCATCATATGACAGTATCGTGACAGATTTATGACACTCACAAATCACCAATAATTCTACGACCTTCGATCGAGCTGTAATATTTCTGCCATAAAAATATCATCCAACTGTCATAGGTTTGACATATGTTGACGAGCAATGAGTCACTCCAAAGGTTTCAAGAGGTATCCATGAGACAGACAGACCCGCTAGCAGAAGAACTGAAATCGTTGATAGAAAACGAATCTCTGAAAGTTGTTTTTCAGGCTATTTTCGACGTTTCCTCGCACTCAATTCTTGGTTATGAAGCGCTTGTTAGGGGACCACACGAGCATCCGCTGCAATCACCACAGAAGCTGTTTGATCTCGCCTATGCACACGGGAAACTAACAGAGCTTGAACGACTGTGCAGGAAGATCGCCATTAAAGCATTTTCAGAACGAGGGCTTGAGGGCTATCTTTTTCTCAATGTCAGCCCACTAGTGCTTTCCCAGAAAGACCACACCAAAGGTGAAACAGTTGCGTTACTTCTGGAACACGACCTGTCACCTGATCGTGTAGTAATCGAAGTTACAGAACAATATGACGCGGGCGACACCGACTACCTTAAAGAAGGCCTAGAGTATTATCGCAAACTCGGATTTATTATCGCCATCGATGATCTGGGCACGGGCCACTCCGGCCTTAAACAATGGGCTGAAATTCGCCCTGACATTGTCAAAATCGATCGGTATTTTATCAGCGAGTGTCACACTAACATTGTAAAACGGGAATTGCTGCGAACAATATTTGAATTGGGCAAGGCAACTCAAGTGAAAATCATTGCTGAAGGCATCGAAAAGAAACAAGAGTTCGATTTACTGAAATCCCTGGGCATGCGTTATGCACAGGGCTATCTTCTCGCTCGTCCTTCGTCCACGCCAGGCATTCACCCTGAATACACAAACCAGACTCTTAATAATGCATCTTTGAAGACAGCTGCCACAAAGAAAACGATCAATCTCTCAGAATCAAAGGGAGAGGCCCACGCGGAGGTAGTGGGCCTGGCATAGTCTTTCGGGGTACTTTCTCTTCACTGTTTGCCGCGAGATAAACAATACCTGCCAAGACTGCAGAGGCCTGCATTAAATCAGCTTCCACCAAATGGTCTAAGGTATCCACATTGGAGTGATGTATTTGGTTTTCGTATTCCAAAGGGTCTTGAATAAATTGAAAGCCTGGCAAACCCACTCCATTGTATGCCTGGTGGTCTGTATACAAAGACTTTCGGATGCTCACAGCGCTTGCACCCATGTCAGAAAAGGCGCTCAACCATTGTTCAAATAGTGGCCGGGCTGAAGCATTTTCTTCCAAATAAATTCCACGTATTTTTCCTCCCCCGTTATCCAGATTAAAATAGGCCGATAGATTCTTATGATCTGGTTTTACAGTCATGGTAATGGGGTCGGCAAAATTTTGTTTAACATATGCCCTTGAACCGTAATAGTTTTGTTCTTCTGCACCCCAAAGTGCCATCCGGACCGTTCGCTTCAGAGGCAGTTCAAGCTCTTTTAATATGCGCATTGCCTCCATGACAATAGCGACGCCCGCAGCATTGTCTGCTGCGCCAGTCCCCCCCATCCAGGAGTCCAGGTGGGCCCCTAGCATAACAATTTCGTTGGCCTTAGTGCCGCCGGGCAGAGAGGCAATAACATTAAAATCCGGGGTATTCTGTGCGTGTAATGTCGCATCGATATCAACCGAAACAGTCACGGGCATGCCTCGGTCTAATAAACGTAAAATACGATTATATTGCTCTGCCAGAATAATTGCCGTGGGCGGCGCTGTTGCATGTTCAGGGTGATAAGACGCGTACGTATCCGCAGATACTGTTCCCCCAGGTCCCGTACTACTGGCCATAAGAACTGCTGCAACCTGCTCTTCCCGCAAGAATTGATGTAGACGACTGTTGATTCTCAGCTCAAGCTCCCAATAGTCAGATTCGATCTCAAGGGGCACACTTTCCAGTAGGCGCTCACTGGCTTCATCGTCTTCGGGGAGGGCTGTGATCCAATCGATCTTGCGTGTGGTTCCTCCCGACACCGGCTCACTGAGCTCTGCCAGGCCTTGCTCATCAAATCGCTCAGAGATGACATAGTCTGTTAGTGTGATTGAAACAGGTTCACTAATCAGAACGATCTTGCCCTTTAACTTACCTCGATACTGCTTTTTATACGCTTCAATTCGCTGGGCGAGCACCTCCATGTCCCCATGATTGCTAGTATCATTTGCTGCCCATAAGGGTGCGTAAACCAACTTTGCGTCTATAGCGCCATCGGTGCCCCCACTCCACGGCATCACCTGGGCAAGTAAGGTTTTTGCTTCTGGAAGGACCATGTGTACAGCCACTTTTTGAGCTGACCAGCTCCGGCCAAAATCTCCCCATACATCAAGACTTGCATCGTCAATACCGGCAGCTTTCAAAGCGGCAACCGACCAGTCTGCAGCGCGGCGATAGGCGGGAGACCCCGCCAGGCGCGCACCGTGTACGTCACTTAGTTGAAAAACGGTTTCCATCACCTCAGAGCGCTCAGTCGCCTCTTGTTTTATGCGCTCTAGAATCTGTGGCTCTAGTGCACCTGCCTGCGTGGGCGGACAAAGAACAGCAACAAGAAGCAAACATAAAAGGGATCGTGAGATCATAGAATGGTTTCCATACTGAAGTTTCATGATGAGCGGGGAGTGTACCATTGATTAGATTGCGGGCTACCCCCTGCTTCTTATCGTCTGTTGCATCTGTGCTTTTTAGTTACACGACTTATTGTTAAACTACGCCCATGATGACTTCTCAAACCCGCCACCCGGACTTTCCGAGCGGCACTAATGCATAAGCGCCTTGCTAAGTTAGTAGAGGCGCAGTCATTCGATAGCACTACTCTGTGCAATATCGAAGATTTACTCCGCGCTTTTTCCGACATTCTCATCGAACATGAAACAGAGATGGAAGAAAAAGAGCAACTGCAAAAATCTTTGCTGACCTTACAAACCCTTCTCGATACAACCCCAGAGGCAGTTTTCAGCTTCAGGGCGGGCGGCGCATTTGAACAAATGAACAGCGCAGCCGCTAAGTTTCTGCGACTGCAGCATGTTCCGCCCGACGCCATTACCGCGGAAGACACACTACCTGCACTGCTAAAGCAATTAAAGAAACCTCAGGACTTCCTCGATCAGCTGGACCGCATCGCCTCCGACAATCGCCTACCATTGCGAGGGCTGGCGGAAACACTCGATGGTAAGGACTACGAATATTTCAGCGCGCCCAAGGTTGCCAATGGCGAATATGTGGGTCGCATCTGGTGCTGGCGAGACATAAGCGAGGTACGACAGAAAGATGCCATCATTGAACATCAGGCTTTTCACGATACGCTCACAGGGCTACCCAATCGACGGTTATTATTGGAATCTCTTCGCCATGCGGTCGCGGTGGCTAAAAGAAACAAAACTCTGGCTGCGGTCATTTTTATTGATCTGGATAATTTCAAAAAAATAAACGACACCGCGGGCCACAATCAGGGCGACAACTATCTCATTGCGGTTTCTGAACGTATCAAAAGCTGCGTAAGATCCAGCGACCTGTTTGGCCGCTCTGGGGGCGATGAATTTTTGATTGTTGCTGAAGATGTAAGGCATATAGATGAAGTGCACGCAACCTACAAACGGATACTAGCAAGTTTTGAGCAAGAACTTATTGTTGGCGATGTAAGCTATTTTGCATCATGCAGTATCGGCATCAGCATTTATCCGGAAGACGGCGACAACCCCGACCTGTTGATTCAGCGTGCCGATACGGCAATGTATGAAGCTAAACGCCGGGGAAAAAATACTTTTGCTTTATTTCGCCCTGAGCTGGAAGTGGAAGTGCAGGAAAAACTCAGAATTGAGTCTGCACTGCGCAAGGCCATTGATCAGGACATGCTGGATGTTCTTTTCCAAAACAAAGTAGACCTTACAAGCGGACAAGTCAGGCTCATTGAAGCTTTTGTTCGCTGGCCAATGGAAGGTGGAAAGACACTCACCCCCCATGAGTTTATTCCTGTTGCTGAAGAAGCTGGAATCGTCAACTTAATCAGTGAATGGGTGATTGAAAAGGTTTTTTCAACACTGGAACACTGGCCTGTCCATGCCCCTAAGAGAGTGCCCGTATCGATTAACTTGTCTTCTCTGGATTTTCAGAAGGCAGGCCTTGCTGATTTTGTCATCAAAAGCCTTAAGGCCCATAAACTTCGGGGTGAAGACATTATCTTCGAGGTCCAGGAGTCTGTTTTTCTACAAGATATAAGCACGGTAAAAAAAGCCTTTGAGGAAATGGGTGCGCAGGGGATTCGTTTTGCAATAGACGATTTTGGCACAGGCAACTCTTCTCTAAAATATTTACAATTGCTGGCATTTGATTTTATCAAGATAGATAAGTGTTTTATTAAGGGAGTTGAAAGAACACCCGAAAACGCAGCCATCGCAAAAAGCATTATTGATATTGGCCGCGCCCTCGGCGCCGTGACCATTGCAGAAGGTGTTGAAAACGAACAGGAAGCAGACTGGCTGCGCCGCGCGGGTTGCAATTTTGCTCAGGGGTATTGGTTTGGAAAACCCTTGCCTGCGGAATCATATTTCACACAACAACAAGTCTTGCCTGATCCTATTCGGAAAGGCCTCACTTAAGTGCAAGAAAATCTTCCCAAGGCAATTGCCATTGCTATTCTCACCAGTTTTATCGCATCGCTGGTATCTGCACTGACAAAGTTTCTGAGCACCCACCTCAGTATGCATGTCATTATCTGTTTGCAATATGCAGTGGGGTTTTGTATCGCGGCTCCCGTACTGTTCCGACGCGGCAAAGGTCTTGCCGCGTTTGCCACTCAGCGACCAGGACTGCATTTGTTGCGGGGGCTTGTAGGTTTACTTTCCTACTATAGCTTTTATTTTTCACTGCTTCATATTCCCTTGGTTGAGTCCCAATTATTACGAAATGCCGCCCCTCTGTTTGTACCCCTGGTGGTTTTTCTGATGGCCAGAGTCGGCATTCCCAAAGCTCGCTATCTACCGCTTTCAATCGGATTTCTGGGTGTGTTGGTAATACTCCGACCCAGTGGTGGTGAGATTAGCCTCTGGCATCTAGTGGGATTAAGTTCAGGCCTGGCTCTCGCCACGTCTATGGTTAGCACTCGGCTGTTGGTGCGTACTGAGTCTTCAGCCTCGATTGTGTTCTACTACTTTGCCATTGCTTTGTTGGTCAGCTTGCCTTTGGCCGTAGTCAATGCTGCGGCCGCGCCACTTTACATCTGGATTCTGGGTTTACTCGCGGGTGCCGGCCTTTATTTGGCCATGCACCTTTATACACTTTCCTTTCGTTATGCCAAACCAAGCGCCATAGCGCCGATTAATTATCTGGGTGTAGTTTTTGCCGGTCTTTGGGGTTGGCTGTTTTGGCATCAAACCCCTGACCTGTTTAGTAGTATCGGCATCCTTCTGGTGATTTTGGGCGCAATCATCACTCTCTACCTTCCCGATACGGATAAGCAGTAACACAAGGCAAAGTCCATTTGTTGTTACTGGTAAACAATCTGTCTCGCCCGCGTGCCTTATCAATTCCACCCTGAGGAAATAAACTGAAGTTTAGTTCAACTAAATGCTATCTCCCAACTGAATCAGGAATGACCATGAGCGCTCTATTTGTCCAAAAACAACCCGTACACATTGCCGATCTTGAAAGTTGTGACTCCTTTGGCGAACCCATTGGGGCCTTGCCCGAACAAAGTTATCAGGAATTCTTTTCGTGTGAGAAAGAAGCGGGAGATATTAGTATGGGAACCTGGGAATGTGAACCGGGTAAACTGCAGCTGGATCTAAAGGAGTTAGAATTTTGTCACATTCTGAAGGGGCACTGGCGGCTAACAGCAGAAGATGGCACCGTGACAGACCTCAAAGCAGGCGATAGTTTTTGTTTTCCACGAGGCTGGAAAGGGGTGAGTGAAGTCATCGAGACGGTCCGAAAAGCCTATACAATGATTATCTAATTTTAACCTGGCTGCAATCTGCCCTGGGCTCTCAGGGCAGACCGTTGAGCATTTCACGGCGGCAGTGAATCATTTCCTTGTAAGTTTGAATCATAGAAAAGTCCACAGTATTGTCGTTGAGATTAACGTTTTCCCGCAGTCGCTCAAGACTGGTAATCTCTCGAATCAATTGGTCTTTTAACAAGCTGGTGTCGTTAAGATTTGGGGCGGGCTGGTTTACATGTGGCTTCTTTGCCATTTTCTCACTCCGATTCAGGCGTTCAGAACACGCCTGAAAGCAGGGTGTCCCCTTAAGCATAGTCCAAAGTGAGATAACAGCTCATTTTTTGTGCAAAAAATATCTAGCCGCTCAAAACCGACATCAGTCAGCCTGCAGGAGTCGCTCCCATTCAAACTGCACATCACCAATGACATAAAAGAAAGGGTTAAGAATATTATCTTTGGTATTGTATCGAAGCACCTCAAAATTGTTGTCGATCACCTTGCCACCAGCAGCTTCAACAACCGCTTGAGCTGCAGCGGTGTCCCACTCAGACGTCAGCGCTAACCGGGGGTATAAGTCAGCCTCACCCTCCGCAACCAGGCACAACTTGAGAGAGCTACCCATATTCTTAGTGGCCACTTCGCCCAGCTCCGCATCAATTCTCTCCATTAAAGACACCACTTCCTCAGCACCGTGATTGCGGCTAGCCACAACCTCGACAGGGCGCTTGTTTGCCTTCAGAGACTCTATACTGCGTGTCTGTATCGCTCTTTTGCCATCACCTTCATATTTCCAGGCACCTTGTCCCGCTATCCCTGCGTAGGTAATCCCCACTACCGGCACATAAACCACACCGAGCACTGGCACACCATTTTCTATCAGGGCGACATTCACGGTAAACTCACCATTGCGATTGATAAATTCTTTTGTGCCATCGAGCGGGTCTATGATCCAGTAGCGATCCCACTGGCGTCGTACCTCCCAGCTGGTCAGCGTGGACTCCTCAGACAGAACCGGCACCTCAGGTAAAAGTGACAACAAACCCGGCTCTAACAAAGCGTGGGCCGCCAGGTCTGCTTCGGTCACCGGAGAATCGTCGGATTTCACATCGACCTTTATGCCCTCTGTTCTGTGGTAAACCTCTAATATGGCTTCCCCGGCTTCCCGGCTGAGTTTAATCACATTTTCAAGCAGGGCGCTATCGAGAGCTAATTTGTCCAATGTCATACGTTACAGTACCTGATATATTAGGCGACAGAGTCACCAATCCAATAATAAGAGTTATAAGCTATTTGAAACCAAAGGGCCGAAGCCAGACCCTCTCTGGCAGCAGGACCGGTAGTATAGCTTAAAGTCAGTACAGGAAAACAAATGCCGTGATGCATGAAAGATACCTGCCTTTATCGACCCGGAATACAGCACTGGCCTTTATCGTTCTCGCCTTACCCTCTCTGTTATTTACCGCCGAAATCACATCTTTTATGGGTGTATTGATTCGAATTATTCCGGTGCTTTTCTTGTTGTATATTTCAACATTCGCCCTAAGGGGTCTGCACAGGTCGATGGTATCGCTGGGGCTCGTATTTTTTATTGTCGCCGTATTCCTCCGCATTTATCTTGAGCCAGGGGGGTTCCTCGGCTGGGCAAGTGCGATCATGATGGGTTTTCTGTGTTACGGCATTAGCTTCTGGCGCTATGCAACTCTCCAGTGGAAACAGTGCCTCAAAGTAGTAGCACCCGTCGCTATTTTATATCTGAGTCAGTTTTGGAACGCTTCAACCTATGAGGCCTACATGCCTGCAATTTGGGCCATGGCCAGTGTCGCCACCTTTACCGCCCTCGGCGCCGCTATGCATAAAAACCCCAGCGGGATGATCTTTTGGGGCGGCTCACTGTTACTGCTTTCACTGGTCAATTTTCAAAAAAACTACAACGGCTACCTCCCTTCAATGACACTGGAATACGTCATGCTTCCATACTATGCAGGCCAGGCCCTGGTCGTCTTTGGTTATTTTAACTATCAGCGCTCGACATTCGGGGGGGCGGCATATGCAGACCAGTGATACAGCTCCAGTCAGTTCAACAAGACCTTACAGGCCCTTTCTAATTCTCTTTGCAGGGTTTGCAATACTGTATCTGGCTTTATTGCCATTGTACCCATACCCTGGGGATGCCGTGCTAAAGGTGGCCCCCATTCTGGTGCTGGTTTGGCAGGCTACAAAATTTGCCCCGGGTCCACAGCGCCTTCTACTGCTTGCGGCACTGATATTTTCAGGTTTAGGGGATGTCATTCTAACTCTCAGCACGCCCTGGGCCTTTCCCGCGGGTCTCGGGAGCTTTCTTATTGCTCAGCTGGTGTATGCGGGCCTGTTTTTCCGCAGTTTCACCTGGCAGGCAACACGCCTGTTTTTTTTACTGGTGCTGCTCATACACGCCTCTTATTTCGCCACCCTCTTAATGCCCCGGGCCGGCGACCTTGCGTTTGCCATCTCAGCCTATTTGGCAGCAATTTCCCTTATGGGTATCGCTTCAATATTTTACCGTTACAACTACCTAGTCATGCTGGGCGCAGCGATCTTTATCGTGTCTGACACACTGATTGCGGTGAATAAATTTCTGCTACCTTTCGCTGGGGCCGACCTGGCCATTATGGCCACTTATTACCTTGCTCAGATACTGATATTCCAGGGAGTGTCAGCACCTAAAAAGCCCGGAGCAAACCCGCATGAAAACTGACATGATAAATTGGGATGACATTGACACCGTCTTGCTGGATATGGACGGCACACTACTCGATTTGCACTTCGATAATTACTTTTGGCTGGAGTTTCTGCCGGAACGTTATGCCCAGACTCAAGGTGTGTCCACCGAAGAAGCCAAAACAACACTCTCTGCCTATATCAAAGCCCACGAAGGCACTCTGGCCTGGTATTGCATTGACTTCTGGTCCGACAAGCTCAACATGGACATTCGTAAACTGAAACAGGAAATCCAGCACAAAATACAAATCAGACCCTTTGTGATGGACTTTTTACGGGCCCTGAAAGCTCGAAACAAAAAATTGGTGTTAATCACCAATGCCCACCCTCGAACGCTGGACATCAAGCTGGAGGCGACACGCATTGATGAGTGTCTGGACATGATTATATCCTCCCACCAGTTCAATGAACCCAAAGAGGCGCAAGCGTTCTGGCACGCTCTGCAGGACTACGAGCAATTTGACCCCGCGCGAACGTTGTTTATTGATGACACCGTTAGAATCCTGGATTCAGCCAGGGATTACGGGATCAAACATTTATTGTGCGTTCACCAGCCCGACAGTCAGTTAAGCCGCAATATCACCGCCTATCCAGCGATTCACCACTTCGACGAAATCATGCCGGACGCTCGCTGAATCATGGACAAAGTCAGAATAGACAAGTGGCTCTGGGCAGCCCGCTTCTTCAAAACTCGCAGCCTGGCAAAACAGGCTATCGATGGCGGCAAGGTACATTGTGACGGTCAAAAAGTGAAAGCCAGCCGCGAGATCGTCAGCGGGCAACAACTGAAGATTCGACAGGGCTTTGACGAAAAAGAAGTAGAGGTACTCGCTCTATCCGATAAAAGGCGCGGCGCACCTGAAGCGGCCTTGCTCTATCGAGAGTCAGAATCCAGTATAAACAAGCGCGAGATGAATGCCGCCGAACGTAAAGCGATCAGGGGCAATTTAACCAGTGAGCACCGCCCCAGCAAGAAACAAAGGCGACTGATCCACAAATTCAAAGAAGACAACCGCTTTCAAGATGAATAGGTCTAACAATTGGGCCTAACCAGGATATATAAAATATGGCTAGACTACTGATTACCTGCCTTTTGTTTGGCTCAATGTTGGCACAGGCAGATTCCAACCGGGAAATTGAGCGGCTCAAAAACGCCGTAGTCAAGATCCATGCCTCTGCGGCTGCCCCCGATTATTTTACCCCCTGGCGTCTGCTCAATTCAGGTCAAAGCAGCGGCTCGGGCGCTGTCATTAAAGGCAATAAAATTCTCACTAATGCCCACGTTGTTGCTAATGCCAGGTATTTGCAGGCGCAAAAAAATGGCGACCCGAAGAAATATCTGGCGAGAACCGTATTTGTTTCCCACGCCTCTGATCTGGCGATATTAACCGTTGATGACCCCGACTTTTTTGCCGATTTGAAACCTCTTCCTTTTGGCAAGCTGCCGGACCCGCTCCAGGAAGTCTCTGTTTATGGCTACCCGTTTGGCGGAAACTCCCTGAGCATCACCAAGGGCATTCTGTCACGCGTTGAACATCAATTTTACGCACACGGCGGCACCTATTTGCTGGCAGGTCAGATAGATGCAGCCATTAACCCCGGTAACAGCGGAGGACCCGTCATCGCCGACCAAAAGATCGTGGGTGTTGTGATGCAGGCCAATAGCGGCGGCAGGGCGGAGAATCTGGGTTATTTTGTGCCCCCGAGCGTAATCAAACATGTTCTGAAAGATGCTGAAGATGGCGTTAACGATGGCTTCGCTGATCTTGGATTTCGCACACAAAGCCTTGAAAGCCCCGCCATTAAGGCCGCATACGGCCTAAAGCCAGATCAAAGTGGCGTTCTGGTGACAAAGGTATTTAGCGGTTCACCCTCCTTTGGCACGATTGAAGCCAACGATATCATCATGAAAATTGACGGATTTAGTATTGCTGAAGACAAGTCGATCGAATTCCGCAAAAATATGCGTACCAACTTTAAATACGCCATAGATCAATACTACGTGGGCGAAACCGTCGATATTTCACTGTCCCGCGCCGGCAAGGTTATGGACGTACAAGTCCTGGCGGCTCACAAGGACCGTAGTTATAGCCTGGTTCAAAATGAACGTTTTGATCAATTGCCCAGCTATTTTATTTATGGCGGTATCGTTTTTGTCCCACTAAACATGAACCTGATTAAACGCTGGGGGCGCGATTGGCACAACAAAGCGCCGGTCAGCTTTCTACATGCCCGCAATCGCTGGAGTTCAGAGGAACAGCAACAGCTGGTCGTGGCGCTGAAGATTTTGCCTGCAGACGTCAACCTGGGTTTCCACGACTGGAAAAACTGGATTATAGACACCGTGAACGGTGAGCCGATCAAGGATTTCAAGCAGTTTTATAACAGCATCAAAAACAATGAAAAGGAGCACGTGGTCCTGAAAGACAGCTATGGCTATCAATTGGTCATCAACCACCAACAGGCGCTGGCCAGTGAAGACCAAATACTCTCTCTGTACCAAGTGCCCGCCAAACAGTCTCCCGATCTTGAGGCTGAACAAACTGCCCTGTCAGAACAAGACTAACAACAGGCTTTCGAGGTAAAATGTCGGGCTTCATCGCCTGATTCACGCTAATCAGGGCTCTTAGAGCCCGACACCCCCGGATTTCTTATGCTTCAGTCAAAAGACACTATTCAAAAATTCATCTTCGACAATACTGATATCCGGGGGGAGATTGTTACCCTTGAGCAAAGTTACCAGACCGTTGTGGGCCACAAGCCGGTCCCGCCCGCCGTGCATAGATTGCTGGGAGAGTTTTTAGCGGCCGTGAGCCTGCTTTCCAGCACACTTAAATTTGATGGCATCATAACGCTGCAAGCCCGGGGAGAAGGGCCCCTTCCTCTGATCATGGCCGAGTGCGACCACCACCAAGGTTTGCGCGGTATTGCCAACCCCGACCCGGATGCAGATTTCAGCAAGCTGGAGCACGCGAGTCTGCGAGAGCTGCTCGGAAAAGGCGTGTTAGCAATAACCATTGATCCGGAAAAAGGGCAGCGTTATCAAGGCATTGTGCCACTTGATGCCGATGACCTCGCCTCGTGCCTCGAGCATTACTTCACCCAATCAGAACAACTAGATACGCGCTTTTGGATCGCGGTGGATGATCATCGTGCTGGCGCTTTGATGGTACAAGCACTCCCACGTCAGGAGTCCGCTCAGGCAGACCACGAGGAAACCTGGCAGACAGTGACCGCACTGGCCGACACCGTCAAGGCCGATGAGTTATTGTCCCTCGACCAGGAAACGGTGTTATTCAGATTATTCCATGAACAGCAGGTCAGACTGCTCACTACTGCGCCGGTCACCTTTCGTTGCAGTTGCTCTCGGCCTCGCAGCGCCAAAACCCTGGCCAGCCTGGGCCGGGAAGATATCGAGGCATTGGTTGCAGAGCAGGGCAAAGTCAGTGTCGACTGCCAATTCTGCGGACAACACTACACCTTTAAACAGCAAGACCTGAATGAGATCTTCGAGGGTAATTCGCCATTACTTCATTGAGACCGGTCGCGATGTGCAATTATTCACCACTTGCCGTTTCACGGCCGTAGCTTATCTGGCATAATCCCGCCCCAAATTATTCTAATAACCCTAGTGGGCATCATCTCGCAAGCAGGAACTCCGTTCTTGCTGGCTTTTGAGCACCACAAATGGGGACCCACCATAAAACTTGGCCACAAGCTGACAGGATACGACGAATGACACAAAATGATGAAACGGCGGCAACCGTTTACACCATGCTCTCCAGCGCCCAGCTGGTAGAACAGGCATTGGCACGTAATGAAGCCACTCTCTCCCATACCGGCGCATTGGTCGCCGTTACGGGCAAACGCACCGGACGCTCTCCAGCAGATCGCTACATTGTTGAAGAGCCCAGTTCTCAAGAAAGCATCGATTGGGGTTCTGTTAACCGCCCCTTCCCCGCCGACAAATTTGACGCCCTTTGGGACCGCGTTGAAACACATATCAGCCAGGTAGACAGTTTTGTCTCTTCACTGCATGTCGCAGAAGACCCCGATCAATATATCCCCGTTAATGTCACCACCGAAACCGCATGGCACAGCCTGTTTGCTCGTAACATGTTTATTCGTGTGAGCGAATACAACCCCAAAGCCAAAGAAGAATGGCGCGTATTACACGCCGCTAACTTTGTCTGTGAGCCCGAGCGTGACGGCACACACTCTGATGGCGTTGTCATCATTAACTTTGCCCAGCGCAAAGTCTTGCTGGCGGGTATGAAGTACGCTGGCGAAATAAAGAAATCAATGTTTTCTGTGCAGAACTTTTTGTTGCCTGCACAAGACGTTATGCCCATGCACTGTTCGGCGAATGTAGGTAAAGAAGGCGATACCTGTTTGTTTTTCGGTTTGTCTGGCACGGGTAAAACAACCCTGTCTGCAGACCCCGAGCGCTACCTCATCGGTGATGATGAACACGGCTGGGCAAAAGATGCAGTATTCAATATGGAAGGTGGTTGTTACGCCAAGACTATTGATTTGAGCCAAAAGAACGAGCCGGTCATCTGGGATGCCATTCGCTTTGGCGCAATTGTTGAAAATGTGGTGCACACACCTGACTCTCGCATTCCCGATTACTGCGATACGAGCCTGACCGAAAACGGTCGCTGTTCCTACCCTCTCGAACACGTAGAGTTACGGGTTGAAGAGAACCGCGCAGGTGAACCTAAAAACGTCATCTTCCTCACCTGTGACGTAACGGGTGTTTTGCCCCCTGTGTCTATTTTGAGCAAGGAAGCGGCTGCTTATCACTTCCTGTCGGGTTATACCGCCCGTGTGGGTTCTACCGAGTTGGGTGCCGAGGCGGGGATTCACCCCACATTCTCAACCTGCTTCGGCGCGCCTTTCATGCCTCGACCCGCTCGCGAATACGCTGAGCTGTTGATGAAACGTATCGAAGAGTTCGGCTCCAATGTTTATCTGGTTAATACCGGGTGGACGGGTGGTGCCGGCGGCGGCAAAGGCACAGGCTCTCGTTTCCCGATTCCGGTGACCCGAGCCGTTGTTGCCGCGATTCAAAGTGGCGAGCTGGAAGGCGTGGAGACTGAACACCTCGACGCACTTAATTTGGACTTGCCCGTGTCGGTAAACGGTGTGGATGATAAGTACCTCAATCCACGCAAAGCCTGGAACAACGACGCAGGCTACGACGATCAAGCCGGAAAACTGGCGGGATTGTTTGCCGAGAACATTAAACAATTTAATGTCAGTGCGGAAATTGAAGCCGCTGGGCCTTTAGCAGGCTAAGCGAACTCAAATAAAAAGGCCGGGCTACCTTCAGTACCCCGGCCTTTTTTGTCTCTAATGATTTGAGCTCCGCCTCATCACTCTGTCGCAAACACCAATGGTTTGCCCGCAATCCGCGCACGCACCCTTTCACCCAGATAATAAAGACTCGGCACCAGGATCAATGTCACGCCTGTTGCAAACAAAACTCCAAAAGAAAGTGATATTACCATCGGGATAAGAAACTTAGCCTGCGTACTGGTCTCAGCCAAAATTGGCACCAGGCCAATAAAGGTGGTGATCGAGGTCAGAATGATGGGACGGAACCGATCACGTCCGCCATCTAATACCGCAGTCAATACATCTTTACCTTCTGCCCGAAGCGTATTAATACGATCCAGAAGAACAAGATTGTCATTCACGACCACACCTGCACAAGCAAAGAAACCCAACATCGACATCATGCTCACTTCCCGGCCCATGATCACATGCCCAATGATCGCACCCATAAAGCCAAAGGGAATCGCGGTTAGAATTAACATCGGTTGCCAATAGGAACGGAAAGCGACTGACATCAATCCATAGATCACCAGCAGTGCCAGGGTGAAGTTTCTTAGAGCCGTTGAGAAGAAATCCGACTCCTCTTTCATATCACCGTCAATGCTCATTTTAAAACCGGGATACTTTTCCATCCACTCCGGCAGCTTTTTCCTCAAAACTTCACCGACAATCCGGTTGGGATCCCCCACACCTTTAAGCACATCTGCAGTCACAATGACGCTGCGTTTCCGATCGATGCGGTCAATCTTGGTATAACCTGGTACAAAATCAATATCAGCCACCGCTTCCAATGCAATCTCTCGTCTATCTGCGGTGCGTATTCTCATTTCATCCAGGGTTTCCAGACTGGTTCTCTCCTCTTTAGGATAACGAACCATCACCTTCACATCTTCATTACCGCGAGGGATACGTTGCACCTCTGCGCCGTAAAAAGCCTGCCTAACTTGACGTGCGATGTCGCTCAAGCCCAAACCCAGCGATTCCGCTTTCTGTTTCAAATCGAGTTCTATTTCTGTACGCGCACCTGTATTGCTGTCTTTAACATCATAGACTCCAGGATAACGAGACAAAACTGATTTGACCTCTGATACCGCTGCCGCCATTTGCTCTTTGCCATCGGCGGTCAGTCGCAGACGAATGTCCTTGCTGCGACTATTGAGTGTGCTCGAAATAGTCAGGCTCTCCGCCTCGGGCAAAGGGCCAATAATCTCTCGCCAACGCGCGGCTACAGCGGGCCCCGCAACATCACGGCTCTCGCCTTTCTCAAGACCCAAATTCAACCAGATATTGGTTCCATAGGCCCAGTTTTGAGAATAGGTGATAAAGGGTTTTTGTTTATTATCGTTTAGCAACTGTTCGTCTTTCTTGAGCAGCTCAACCGTGGCCTCAACCTTTAATAACGTTTCTTCAACTCGCTGAAAAGATTCGCCCTCCGGTAAGGTTATCTGCATTCTGATAAAATCAGACGGCACAACAGGCATAAATCCACGGGGTAACCACCCCCCCATATAAGTGGCTACCGACAAACCAAAAGCCACACTGAAAACTGCGATAGAAGCGCCATTATTTCGCAATAACTTTTTCAGTGTTGGACGATAAACCCGGTCTGAAAAATATAACATGCCATCCGCCAATTTTTCACGGGCACGCTCCAGCTTACCTAATATAGCAAAGCGTGGATTGGGGTTTTCAGGTTTCATATGAGAGAGGTGTGAAGGCAAAATCAGCAGAGATTCAACCAGAGAGAAAAACAGCGCCAGGATCACTACCACCGGAATGCTGTAACTCATGTCGCCCATGCCGCCGGGAATTGACAACAGCGGGGCAAAGAAAATCATGGTGCTGATCACGGCAAATAAAACCGGTTTGCTGATGGCTTTTGCACCACTTGCCGCGGCCGCCGCCCCTTTCATGTCGCCATGTTGTTTTGAATAAATGCTTTCACCCACAATAATGGCATCGTCGACAACGATGCCAAGCACAAGCAAAAATGCAAATAGAGAGATCATATTTAAACTGACGCCAAAATAAGGCAACAGCCAGAGTGTGCCCATAAAGGCCACCGCGATACCGACACAAACCCAAACCGCCAAGGCAGGGCGCAGGAATAACATCAATACAAGAAAAACCAGAGCCAGACCTGAAATTGAATTCTTCAACAGCAAATCCATTCGGCCCTTAAATAACTCAGACATATCCCGCGGGACGCTCAGTGAAATACCCTGGGGCAGCGTTGGTGTTACCTGAGCGATGTAATCTTTAACAGCCTGAGCGGCGTTGAGCACATCGGGATTATCGGTAATGTACAGCTCCAGGTAAATTGCGCGCTTGCCATTTAATCGGGATATTAAATTAAAGTCAGAAAAACCATCGGTGACGGTTGCGATATCACCTACATATAATTTAGAACCGTCAGCCCTGCTCTCCACTACAATTTGTTCAAAGTCTATCCCGGAGTAAGCCTGCCCTCGAGTTTGGACTTGAATGTCACCGGCGTCGGTCTTGATCGTGCCCGCAGGCAAATTGAGAGAGGAACCGCGGATGGCATTGACCACCTGTTCGAAACTCAAGCTGTAATGACGCAACGCCTCTTCAGACAGTTCTATCGCCATTTCTTCGCTGCGAACCGCTTGCATTTCAACGATGGAAATTTCTTTGATTAGCGACAATTCGTCGCGCATCTTTTCGCCCGTTTGTTTCAGCGCTCTTTCATCCACATCGCCATACAGGCCAATACTAATGACCTCGTGCCGCCACAACTGCTGAGTAATCACGGGGCGTTCTGCGTCTTCCGGAAATGTTGGAATCGCATCCACCCGGCTCTTTACTTCATTTAACAAGCGCTGAGGATCAAAGCCGTTAACAGCCTCTATGTCGACTGTGCCTCTGCCGAGCCTGGAGGTAGAGCGAATTTCTTTAATGCCGTCCAGATCTGAAACCGCCTCTTCAATTCGCTGAACGATTTGCTCTTCTACTTCCGTCGGACCAGCACCCGGGTAGGGAACATTAACTTGAATAACGTTACTTTCAACGCCGGGGAAGACTTCTTTGTTGATGCTCGGCAAACTGAAAAATCCGCCCAGTACAATAAGAGCCATTAACAAATTGGCGGCGATGGGGTTTTCAATAAACCACTGGATCAGTCGTTTCACATTAACCTCCTGCGACCAGTGTATTGACAGGCTGAGGATTCACCACAACACCTTCGCTCAAATAACTTTGTCGACCAATCACAATGGGTTCCCCCTGCACGAGGTCGCCTTTTATCCATGCCTGGGTTTCACTTACATGTAACAGGTTTATCTGTTTTAACTGTATTTGGTTTTCTTCATTGAGCGTGTAAATGTGATCGCGATTAAAGAGGGCTTCCCTTGGAATCGTAATCACCCCGTCAATATCACGCCCACTGATTTCTGCATCGACAAACAAACCCACTACAAGGGGAACTTGCACACTGGCCGGATCAACGACAAAGGGGTCTACAACTTCTGCGACCACATAATAAAAACGCGAAAGCGTATCCAGGCTGGCGTCAGTTCGCACTATTCGCCCCAACCACTCGTAACGTTCGCCCGCAATAACACCGGATATTTTCACGGAGGCCCCCACTTCGGACTCATCCGCACGGAAGCCCAAGGGCAAATTGATCAGCGCCGCCTGCCGATCGGTTAAAGCCAGGCGAATTTCCGCCACGCTGGTATCGTACACCGACGCAATTTTGCTGCCTGGACTCAAGTATTGCCCCAAATTAACAAAAGTCTCTCTAATTCGCCCAGCAAAGGGCACGCTGATTCTGGCCCGCTCAATATCCAACTCCGCACGAGCTTGATCGGCTTTGGCCGCCTCCAGGTTTGCACTCGCCGCGGCCAGCTGAGGTTTACGTAAAAACAAATCATTCGCCTCTGAATTACCTAAATCTCGCCACTCACGTTTTGCCTGATACGCCCGCCCCTTCTCTGTGGCAAGAACCTGAGCCGCCTCAGCGACCCTCGCCTTGGCCTTAATCAAGGCCAGTTCATAATCGCGATCATCGAGCTGAATGAGAGTATTGCCTTCGGAAAAGAAACCGCCATTAACAAACTCTTCATCCACCGACACCACGCTGCCGGCCACTTGTGTGACCAGAGTGATTTCACGTTTGGGGGTCACAGTGCCCTGGGCTTTCACACTCAGGCGCTGGGTTTGAGGATTCGCTAATACAACCGCCGCTTTCTGGGGTGGTGGCATCTCTTCTGCCACGGGTTTGGGTTTCGGTTTGAGCGTTCCCAGGGCGAAGATCATCGCCCCTCCAACCGCCAGGATCACCAGGGGTAAAGGTATTATTTTCCGGAAGTTCATGCTCATCTCAACTCAGGTTCCTATTGGCAGGGGGCGTGTATATGGGCGCTCAAGTGTAGTCGTTCATTATACAACCTGTCTTTTGACTTTACGCTTCCTTAACAGTCATTAACGGTGTTTTGCACAAATCGGTTCTCGGGTGGCATCAGAGACCACATTTTGTGGCGCTGCCACGTAAATTTCACAAATACAAGTCTGTCGAATCACGCTGAATTTGCGCATAATGTCGATCCACCTAAGGCCCCGGCACTGGTCCGGCCTTTCACTCCGATGTCAGAGTTCCCGCTTTATCATGAATACACTATTCCAACGCATTGCCAGCGAACTAAATGTTCAACAAACCCAGGTGTCAGCCGCCGTTGGGCTGCTCGACGAGGGAGCCACAGTCCCCTTTATTTCTCGTTATCGGAAAGAAGTGACGGGCGGGTTAGACGATACCCAGATGCGAAACCTGGAAGAGCGTTTACGGTACCTGCGGGAGCTCGAAGAGCGACGGGCTACCATCCTGAAAAGTATTACTGACCAGGACAAATTGAACCCTGAGCTGGAAGCATCTATCAAGGCGGCAGATACCAAAACCACCCTTGAAGACCTCTATCTGCCTTACAAACCCAAACGGAGAACCAAGGCGATGATCGCCCGTGAGGCCGGTCTCGGACCGTTGGCGGAAGGGCTGTTGGCAGACCCGACTCTGGCCCCGGAAGAGGAAGCCGCCAAGTTCTTAAACAGCGAACACAAAATTGATGATATCAAGGCCGCCCTAGACGGCGCCAAGCAGATTCTGATGGAAACGTTCTCTGAAGACGCCGCTCTGCTGGGCAAGCTGAGAACATTCTTGAGCGAAGAAGCTAATGTCAGCGCCCGATTAGTAGCTGGTAAGGAACAGGAGGGCGCTAAGTTTCGCGATTATTTTGAATACGACGAGCCTCTGAGCAAAATTCCGTCCCATCGAGCACTCGCTATTTTCCGTGGGCGCAATGAAGGCATACTGACCATTGCCGTGACCGTTGGCGACGAAAGTGATCGAACTATCGCACACCCCTGTGAATCAATGGTTGCCGAACACTGGCAGATTAAAAACCAGGACAGAGCCGCCGATAAATGGCTGGCAGAAGTTGTACGTTGGACCTGGCGTGTCAAGCTGCTCACACACCTGGAAACCGACCTGCTCGGCGGCATTCGCGAGCGGGCGGAAGAGGGCGCTATACAGGTGTTTGGCTCAAACATGAAAGACCTCTTATTAGCCGCGCCGGCGGGCCAAAAGGCCACCATCGGGCTGGACCCAGGTCTGCGGACCGGCGTAAAAGTGGCCGTTGTAGACGCCACGGGCAAAGTCGTTGATCACGGCGCGATGTTTCCTACACCCCCACAAAATAAGATTCATGAGGCAGAGGCCATGTTGGTCCACCTCTGCCAAAAACACGATGTGGGCTTAATTGCCATTGGTAATGGCACGGCCTCTCGGGAGACCGAAAAGTTTGTAGGTGATGTGCTTAAACAACACAGCGACATCAAGGCGCAAAAGGTCATCGTGAATGAAGCCGGCGCTTCGGTTTATTCGGCCAGTGAATTTGCAGCCAGAGAGTTTCCCGATTTAGATGTCACCATCCGCGGGGCCATTTCAATTGCCCGTAGACTTCAGGACCCGCTAGCAGAGCTGGTTAAGATTGAACCCAAATCGATTGGCGTAGGCCAATACCAGCACGATGTCTCCCAGTCGCAGCTCGCCAGAGCCCTGGACTCTATCGTAGAGGATTGTGTGAACGCCGTTGGCGTTGAAGTCAATACAGCCTCGGCGCCGCTACTGGCCAAGGTATCGGGCCTGAACAACAGCATTGCCAATAACATCGTGGAATTTCGCGATCAACACGGTGCCTTTAAAAAGCGGGAAGACCTGCAAAAAGTCAGCCGCTTTGGCGCCAAGACATTTGAGCAAGCCGCAGGGTTCCTGCGTATTGCCGGCGCCGAAAACCCATTAGACGGATCGGGTGTACACCCCGAATCCTATTCCGTTGTGGAAGCCATTGCCGACAAACACCAGCGCAATATCAAGGGGCTTATTGGAGACTCCAGTTTTTTGCGTGGCCTCGAAGCCAAAGACTTCACTTCTGACGCCATTGGCTTGCCCACGGTCACCGACATCATTACGGAACTGGACAAACCAGGGCGTGACCCTCGCCCTGAGTTCAAAACCGCTAAATTCCAGGAAGGTGTGGAAAAAGTCTCTGACCTCAACCCAGGCATGATGCTCGAGGGCACCATCACCAATGTCACCAATTTTGGGGCTTTTGTGGATATCGGTGTCCATCAGGACGGCTTGGTTCATATTTCAGCACTATCAAATACCTTCGTGAAAGACCCCCGGGACGTCGTCAAAGCCGGCGATATCGTCAAAGTGAAGGTTATTGAAGTTGATATCCCCCGCAACCGTATTGCCCTGAGCATGAAAATGGATGCAGAAATAGGCGAGAAAAAGGAATCTGGCCGGGGGGCGGGCTCCCAGAGAAAACAAGGAAATAGACCTGCCA
>ENA-OSET01001425-OSET01001425.1-sediment-metagenome-genome-assembly--contig:-NODE-1425-length-24765-cov-16.215003_pt1 | contig 24765 bp, 20 predicted proteins | sample MGYA00237882_ERZ534229 | MGnify/ENA primary metagenome ERZ534229 (study PRJEB26408, sample SAMN06266212) | sediment metagenome | isolation source: Hudson Canyon methane seep mesocosm | place... | reverse complement strand
CAAAACCTACAACAGGCAGTAAACCTACAATTGGCAGGCTTAGAGCAAGAGGTACAACAAAATAGCCATAGGATTACGGCAGTACCCGAACAAGAAAGAGAATTTAGAGCCATAAAGCGCCAACAAGAAATAAAAGAGGCCCTGTATTTATATCTTTTGCAAAAGCGCGAAGAAACGGCCATTTCATTAGCGGTTACTGTAGCCAACGCAAAGCTTGTAGATGCCGCCTTTATCAACCAAATTCCGGTAAAACCAAAAAAACAAATTATCTGGCTAGGGGCAATCTTAATAGGGCTCCTACTCCCTGCGCTTTTAATTTATATACAGGACTTATTAGATACAAAAATTCACTCTCGTAAGGATATAGAGGATGCTATTAAGGTTCCTATATTGGGAGACATCCCATTAGGTGATGAAGACCAGCAATTGGTGGTGGAGCTTGATAAGCGATCGAATGTAGCTGAGGCTTTCCGATTGATTCGAACAAACTTAGACTTTCTATTAAATGCGAAGCCTTCTAGCGAGGCCAAAGTAATAGGAGTGACTTCTACCATGGCGGGAGAAGGGAAATCCTTTGTGTCTCTTAACTTAGCTTCCACCATAGCATTATCGGGTAAAAAAGTTCTCTTAGTAGGCTTGGATTTGCGAAAGCCCAAATTATTAGAGTACTTTAATATTCAATCTCATGAGAAAGGGATTAGCCATTATTTATCAGACGACAGCGTTGCAGTATCCGATTTAATTTTTGCTGCGCCTAGCAATATTGAAAACATGGATTTGATAGAGGCTGGAGCGATACCACCCAACCCTGCAGAGCTCTTATTAAATCCTCGTTTAGCTGAGCTGTTTACGAAGCTTAGAACGAAGTACGATTATATTGTGGTGGATACGGCTCCCGTGAACTTAGTAACGGATACCCTATTGATTAACGAGAATATAGATATGTTTGTTTACGTAACTCGTGCGAATTACCTTGACAAACGCTTATTGCTTGTACCAGAAACGTTATATACCGAAAAACGACTAAACAATATGGCTATACTCATTAATGGGATAGATCATAAAAGAGGTTACGGCTATGGTTACGGTTACGGTTACGGTTACGGTTACGGTTACGGTTACGGTTACGGTGAATACGGTAACGATAAAAGAACAAAGAATAAATGGAAGTTTTGGAAATAATATACCAGAACCATTGCCCTACTAAAGCCTTTTGGGAGCTAAGAAGTGAAAAGGATTAAACATTTAATAAAAAGGGAGCCAAAGCGTTAAGCCTAGATAGAATTAACCTTTGTCACCTGATTTATCTACCGAAGGTAGAGGCAATCGAAGAAGACAATTACAACGAAAAGGTGTAAATCTTTTTTACACAGAATACATATTACTAGAACACATAATATTATGGAAAATCACAAAATAGCAATCATAGGCCTAGGTTACGTAGGATTACCACTAGCCGTAGAATTTGCTAAGAAATATAAGGTAATAGGATTCGATATAAATAACAGTCGTGTAGACGAGCTTAAAACTGGAAATGACCACACCTTAGAGGTTAGCCCGGGAGATTTAAAAAAAGTATTAGTTAGTAAAGCAGAAATAAAATCTACGAATCAAATAGGCTTAGTACCTAGCGCAGATGTAAACGATATCGCAGCTGCTAATATTTATATTGTTACCGTTCCTACCCCAGTAGATAAAAACAACAGACCTATTTTAACTCCTTTGCTTAAGGCTTCCGAAATGATTGGAAAGGCATTACAAGCCGGCGATATTGTAATTTACGAATCTACGGTCTACCCTGGTTGTACCGAAGAAGACTGTGTACCTGTATTAGAAAAATCAAGTGGTTTAATTTTCAACAAAGACTTCTTTTGTGGTTATTCCCCAGAGCGAATTAATCCCGGAGACAAAGAGCATACGGTTGCTAAAATTAAAAAGGTAACCTCTGGTTCAACACCTGAAATAGCTCAAAAAACAAACGATTTATACAAGTCTATCATCACTGCAGGAACATTTAAAGCAACAAGCATAAAAGTTGCTGAGGCTGCTAAAGTGATCGAAAACTCTCAACGCGATATAAATATTGCTTTTGTAAATGAATTAGCTAAGATTTTCAATAAGCTAGATATCGACACTCACGATGTATTGGCAGCAGCCTCGAGTAAGTGGAACTTCTTACCCTTTAAGCCAGGTTTGGTTGGCGGACACTGCATAGGAGTAGATCCGTATTACTTGGCTCAAAAAGCACAGGAAGTAGGTTACCACCCAGAAATTATCCTTTCGGGTAGAAGAATGAATGACTCGATGGGCTCTTATATCGCCTCTGAAGTGGTTAAGCTTATGGTCGCTAAAGAAATTTCTGTAAAAGGAGCAAAGACTCTATTATTGGGAATTACCTTCAAAGAAAATTGTCCTGATATACGCAATACCAAGGCAATTGATGTTTATAGAGAATTAAGAGCCTATCATATGGATGTAGATTTATACGATCCATGGGCAAACCCTCAAGAGGTGAAACACGAATTTGGGATTGACTTAAAAGAGATCATTGAAAATGAAAAATACGATACCATCATTTTAGCAGTGGCACACAAAGAATATTTAAAAATAGACCTTGCTAAATTGAGAAATAGGAATTCCTTGATATACGATATCAAAGGAGTATTCCCAAAAGAATTAATAGACACTAGATTATAATATGAAAGTACTCATTACAGGAACAGCAGGCTTTATAGGTTCACACCTTGCACTAAGATTACTCAAAGAAGGGTTTCAGGTAGTAGGCTTAGATTGTATTAATGATTATTACGATGTAAATTTAAAATACGATCGACTTGAGCAAGCAGGAATATTGAAGAGTGAAATTTTAGAAGGAATAATAACTCAAAGTAATAAGTTTGAATTCTATCGATTTATTAAACTTCAGCTTGAGGATAAGCAGGCTTTAGATGAATTGTTTAAAAAAGAAAAATTTGATTATGTGGTAAATTTAGCCGCACAAGCAGGAGTACGATATTCAATAGATAACCCATATGCTTATATAGATTCTAATATTGTTGGATTTATAAATATTTTAGAGGCTTGTAGATATAATGATATTAAACACCTAGTATATGCGTCTAGCTCATCTGTATATGGTTTAAATGAGCAAATTCCATTTTCTACCTCTTCATGTACAGATCACCCTATGAGTTTGTATGCAGCCACCAAAAAGGCGAACGAATTAATGGCTCATACCTATAGTCAGTTGTATAGTTTACCAACTACTGGTTTACGGTTTTTTACGGTTTATGGTCCTTGGGGTAGACCAGATATGGCTTTGTTTTTGTTTGCTGAGGCGGCTAGAAAAGGAGCCGCAATAAACGTTTATAATAACGGCGATATGATGCGTGATTTCACTTATGTGGATGATATCGTAGAAGGAATCTATAGAGCAACAAAGCACATTCCTAAAAAGAATTCTAGTTGGTCTGGAGAAAATCCTGATTCATCTTATTCTTCTGCACCTTATAAGGTTTATAATATTGGTAATAATAGTCCTGTAAAATTAATGGACTTTATTACTGCTATAGAGAAGGAACTCGGTACAGATATCAAAAAGAACATGCTCCCTTTACAGGCTGGGGATGTCCCAAAAACATTCGCAAATGTTGAAGACCTTATTAGAGACGTAGATTATAAGCCTGAAACTGCTGTAAAATTTGGTATAAAGCAGTTTTTGAATTGGTATAAAATATACTATAAAAAATAAGATGCTAAAAATTATAATAAAAACAGAATTGTAATGAGCTATAGTCAACATATAAACAAAATAGTTAAAGTAACAGCATATATTGTATATCCTATTTATAAGATACACAATGTATTAATTAAAAGACTACTAACTATACTGTCATCTAATCTTATAGAAATCAACATTAAACGTATGGGCAATAGTGTTGGTGAAAACTTTAGAATGGGAAAAAATGGCTTGCTTAAAATTAATAAAGGAGCAAAAATAACTATAGGAAAAAATGTGCTAATTAATGAGGATGTTTACATTAATGTTAGGAAAAATGCGATATTGAAAATAGGTGATAATGTGCATATAGGAAAAGGGGTTCGTATCAGTTCGTTTGAATCAATAGTCATAGGAGATGATGTTTTAATTGCATCATATTGTAATTTAATAGATCATAATCATACATTTGATTTAAAATCGCCAGCCTCAACTACACACTATGATATTGATAAAATAAAATTGGAGGATGGTTGTTGGCTTGGAACAAAAGTTCAAGTTAATAAAGGTGTTACTATTGGTAAATATAGTATTGTTGGGTCTAACTCAGTTGTTACAAAAGATGTGTTAAAATCTTGTGTTTATGCAGGAGTTCCTTCTAAAAAAATAAAATGTTTAAACAAGTAATAAGAACATTTGGAAGTAAATTAATAAGCTTATTCTTAGTGTTTTTTACTGGCGTTATTATCAGTAGAACTTTTGGAACCGAAGGAAAAGGTGCGATGACATTACTTTTGTTGGTCCCAACACTTATTACCGTTTACTTAGGCTTTAGTATTGGAGAAGGAATATTATTTTATTTAGGAAAAAAAAACATTTCAAAAAAAACATTTAACAATACACTCCTTAAATTAGGAATATATTTTATTCCTTTTTTTATAATTGTATATGTTATGATGTATTGTTTTATTAAACAATACGAATACAGTATTTATCCACAACTTATATTGCTAGGACTTCTGTTTTATAATGTGATTTTAAAGTATGCTATACGAGGAGTATTATATTTTAAAGTGTTTAATATAGTCCAAATACTAGAATCCTTAATTGTATTTTCGGGACTATTAGTTGTTGTTTATTTTAAGTTACACATAGAATCCTTATTGTGGGCATATGTATTAAGCTATTTTACATTAAATATATACTTATATATTGCAACAACTAATAGAATTAGCAAAAGTGTTTTAGATGTAAGTTTGCGCACGATATTTAAGTATAGTTATAAAGTTCATTTTTTTAAGATCTTAAACTTTACAGAATCAAAATTTGATATACTACTTATAGGATATTTTCTTAGTGTAGGAGATGTTGGAATTTATTCAATAGCCGTTTCTATTACCTTGATTTTTCAAACAATTGTTCAATCATCAATTTCATCAGTATTATTTCCAAGCTTGGTTAATTCAAATAGTGAAAACAGGATATATCAAACCATAAGATATTTTAAATTTTCCATGTTTTTAGCATTCGTATTTTTAATTTGTTTTTTTGCAAGTGGAAAGTGGTTTATTATCTCTTTTTATGGGGTAGATTTTTCTTCGGCATATATACCAATGATTATTTTATTAATAGGAGCCTTGGCAAAATCGCCAGCAGCCTGTTTAAACTCGTATTTTAAAGCTAGTGGAAGGCCTCAAGAATTATATAAAACATCAATATATACCGTTACAATTAATATAGTACTGTGCTTTATATTAATACCAAAACACGGAATTATTGGAGCAGCAATTGCATCAACTATTTCTTATTTTATGTATGGAGCAATAATGTTATTTAAATTTAAAAAAACTTCAAATTTTACAATATCGAATTTAATGATAACAAAAAAAGACTTTAAAGCACTAACAATATATATATCTAATAAAAACATTAAATGAGTTTACTAGAATTATTCTTCAAAGAATTAAATGAAAAAGCAATAAACTACTGCCATTGGAAAAGTATTGACAGAATGGACGAGGTTATGCACGGAAAAACAGATATTGATATCCTCATTGATTACAAACAAACAGCAACTTTTAATACAGTATTGTCGGCATTTAATGCAATTGCAGTCCGACCTAGATCATGGATGACCTACCCTGCTATGGAAGATTATATTCTATACGATAAAAATTCAGGATTGTTTTATCATATACACTTGCATTACAAATTAATAATGGGTAAAAAAAATGCAAAAGAATACATCTTACCATTAGAAAAAACATACCTCGAAACGCGCATGAAGCATCATAAGTATGACACCTATGTTGTAAATCCAGAGCTGGACTTAATAATGTTATTATTGCGTTATAGCGTGAAATATACCTACAGTCAAAAAAAATATCAGCACATTCGAGGGTTAAAAGTGTCTGAAATTAAGGAATTAGATTTTTTAAGACCACGATGCACACAAGAAAAACTATTGAAATATGCTAAAGAAGTTGATGATAAACTTCAAGCAAAAGGAGTAATTTTGAATTTCTTTAAAAAATCGTATTATAAAACACCATTAAAAAAAATTAAACAGTTAACGAAGTTAAAACAAAGTATTTTACTGTATAAACGCTCAAATACCTTGAGTGTTTATATAATTAAAAAGGCTCGAAAATACTTAAACTTATATGCGGCATTAGGACGTAATAATGCTAAACATCCTGTGCATGGAGGGATAACCATTGCTTTGGTTGGCTGTGATGGATCTGGAAAAACAACAGTAACTAATACCATTATAAAAGACCTCAGGGTTAAATTGTCTGCTAGAAAATATTATATGGGGTTTAATGCAAGATCTTTTTCTATACAAACAAAAGTACTAGCATTAATAAGTTATGCACCTAGAGGAGCAAAATTTATTTTAAAAGGAAATTTAGGAAAAAAAATTAATTTGTTAGGGCAGTTAATTATTGAATATGGAGGGTATTTAGATCGTAAAAAGTTATATATACAATCCATTAAAGATAAAGCTAACGGAATGATTGGTTTTTATGAACGATTTCCACTGAAAAACACGATTGATTATCCACAATGTTTATATAATGAAGAAAGCTTACGCCTGCTTGAAGATTCAAAATTATTGACAAAACTTAAAGATAGATTAGAATTTAAGTATAAAATGTTTGAGCCTGCAGATGTTAATATATTTATAAATACGCCCACTAAAGTTATTCGAGAAAGGAGAGCAATGAGCGATAAAACTTTTGAAAAGGTTTGTCGGAAATACAATAGAGTAGAAAATTATATTAATAAAAATAATTATTTTGTAACTATTGATGGACAAAAACCACTAGAAGATGTTGTGTTAAATGTTAAAAATGTTATTTTCAAACAACTATGCTAGTTGAATTTATAGGGTTGCCAGGAAGTGGCAAAACAACATATTTGGAAAAACTAAAACAGCAATCTGATGACATCATCGAACGTAAAACATTAGAAAAAACAACCTTGTCGTTTGGTTCATATATGAAATATATAGTTAAAAACCGTTCTTTGTTTTTTATGTTTGGCTTAGGGGTACTTTATAATTTTGATTTTAACCTAAAAAGATGGTATGCACTTTTAATTGGTGTGCATGCAACATTGATACAATATGCTAAAATCGATAAAATCGACAACTCAAATAGCATTATAATGGATGAAGGATTGTTACAAAGAAGTCTATCTATTTTTTATTTTAATGATCGAAAACTCAATCCATATTTCTTTAAAAAAGTGATTAAAATTATTTCAAAGTTGAATTGTATAAATAAAGTTATTTACTTAAACATAGAACCTATAACATCTATAGAGCGATGTAAAAAAAGAGATTCTGGTTTACCATATCGATATAAAAAATTTAGCACGGAATCTTTAAAATTTAAATTTAACAATACAATTAAAGGAATTGAATTTATAAAAAATAATAGTCATATCAAATTCAAGCAAATTAATTAAATGAAGACCAAAATTAACATACGCTATTTTGTAGGTCATTATCAACCTATTTATACGGGTGCAGGTAAATCATTAGAAAAGTTAATTTTTGCTTTAGATAAGGATTTATTCAATGTTGAAATTATAACAGCTTATAAAAAAGGATTAAGCCGAATAGAGCACAAAGAGGGTTACACGATTAGAAGACTCGGAAATGGATTTTTTAATAATTTCGGTTATCTAAATGCTTTTGGAAAAATAGATTTTTCCATTGCCGCAGCATTTTATAATTTATTTAATCGAAAATATAATATTCTTAAATTTATTGGTGTTGGTCAAGTTGCTTTTTTTAGTGTTCTAGTAGCAAAATTGTTAGGAAAACCTATAATTAATAAAACAACAGCTGTAGGAGATGACGACCCTAAAAAATTATCAGAAAGTTTTATTGGTCGGACTTTAATTAAATTATTAAACAAAAATGCAGCTCATTGGGTTATTAGTCAAGAAATTTACACGAATTGTAAGACATATACTAATTGGAAACCAGAAAATTTATATTTGATAACTAACGTTGTAAAAGTACCATTTGACGATTATAATTTACTTTTACAACAAAGACAAAAAGTGACTACAACTAATGTCAATTTTTTTTTATTTGTTGGGGTATTAAATAAGCGAAAAGGAATCCATATTTTAATAAAACTTTGGAATGAGTTAAAAACGGATGCAATCTTAACACTTTGCGGACCTTTTGGACAAGATGAAGATGTTAACCAATTATTAAAACAAAATAAAAATAAAAATATTAAAATTTTAGGTGAATTGAATAAAGATGAAATTAGGATTCAATATTTAAAATCCGATTATTTTATTTTTCCCTCAAATCGTGAAGGTTTGCCAAATGTGGTTTTAGAAAGCATGTCATTAGGTTTACCAATTATTGCAAATAATATTAAAGGTGTAATTGATTTTCTTCTCGGAGAAAATAAAGAAAGAGGTATTATTATCCCTAATAATGATTTTAATACTTGGAAAAATACCATCACAAATATAATTAATCAAAATGAGGAATTAGAATCGCAAGCCAAAAATGCTTTTAATTGGGTGATAAAAAACTCCTCATATCAAGCTGTTGGTGAACAAATGAAAAACATGTATCTAAAAGTAGCAAAAAATGAAATTTAATAAATTTCTAATCATATTATTTCCTATATTTTTAGCATTGCCAGATTTTGTTATAAATGTAGGTGCTATAAATCTTAGATTTGATGATCTTATTATTTACTTATTTTTAATTGTAAATATTGTTAATTATTTTAAAACAAAAGTTCATGTTTTTCTTAAATTTCAATATTATTTACTTTTTTACGCTATTATTTCACTATTAATCATAGTTATCTTTAAAGCCGATTTTATAAGTAATTATGAGGCTATTAGATCCTTAGGTTCCATACCATATTTATTGGTATTACCAATAATAATGAATGATGCTACATATAGAAAATATATTTATATAGGTACATTAATTGGTGGAGGAATTTATATTGTTAGTTTAATTACAAATTATAATGCCATTCTTATCGAAGGCGAATTATTAAAAACAGCAGCAGCGTTTAAACGAGAAATTTCTTTTAGTTCTTTAAATCCAAATGCAGTTGCAACACTTGGTGTTATCTTAGGATGGATAAATATATTAGCATATTCAGAAAACAAAAAAAAAAAACATTTTATACTTGGAATTTTACTTTTAATGATTCCTTTTCTAATATATGCTAGAGCAACAAGTATCGGGGTTACTATTTCTCTAATAATTTTAATTATGTTTCAAAAAAAGAACCTTAAAACATATTTTTTCTATTTAGTTGGTTTCTTATTTGTTTGGTTTGGTATTACTTATTTTGTTAATTCAGAACTTTTAGATTCTGCAACTAATATAAATTTACAAACTGGAGAAGGTCTATCTGGTCGTTATACACTTTGGGAACAAGGTGTAGATATTTTGGAAAAAGCACCTATTTTAGGACATGGATTTTGTACTGAACATATGCTTTATGTAAAGTATTTTAATGGTCATATGTCACATCAAATATTTATACATTATGCAATAGAACTTGGCTTGATTAATTTATTAGTTTTTGTTATTTCTATGTTTATCATATTAACGGATAGACTTCGCATATATCGAAAAAAAATAAAACTAACATATATTATTCAATTCTCTATTATATTGACTTTTTTCATTGCAGATATGACAGGTCAATTATTATATTTTAATAAATACGCATATATTATCTTTGCTATTGCATCTTTTAATCTAATAAGTCCAAATAATAAATATGTTCAATAATTATAATAATTTAGGTTTTCATTCTAAATATTACACTTCAAAAGATGAGAAAATTAATATTTTTAAAACTTTTAACAAGGCAGTAAAAAGTATTGCGAATAAAGAAATAGATACGACTGCGATTATCGAATTTATTAATCGTTTTTATTTTTTTGCAGATAGAACAATTGTCAAAAACTTAAATAAAACACCTTGGTTAGCAAAACCAAACGAATCGAATTCTAAATGGAAATTTGATGCCATTCCAGATAAACCTCAACAAATAACAAACGAACTAGAATTTACAAATTTATTTATTGAAAAAGTAGAACAAGAAATTATAACGTATATAGGTAGCGCAAAAAAAATTGGTATTTTATTAACTGGCGGAATGGATAGTAGGGTTGTTGCTGCAATAGTTCATAAATTAAATAACGAAAAACGAATTAATGTAAAAGTTCGTGCTTTAACTTGGGGAATGGAAAACTCAAGAGATATTGTTTATGCTAAAAAAATTGCCGAAAAATATAATTGGGAAATTAAATCATTTAAATTGAATGCCGAAATTTTAAAACAAAACATTCAAATTACAGCAGATGAAGGTTGTGAATTTTCGCCAATCCATCTTCATGGAATAAATGAAGTAAGCAACGAAAAAGAATTGGATCTTATTTTAGCAGGTAGTTTTGGTGATAGTATTGGTAGAGCAGAATATTCTAGTAAACATGCTTCCAAATTAAACTCTATAGCTACTGGAATTTCAAATAAGTTTTTCTTTTTAAATCACAATCAATTCAAAAAAAGTATTGAAAAGATTAATACTGACATCGAAAAATATTCGAATCAATTTTCAAGAAATTTAGACTATGCCAATTTTGAAATTGAACAAATGGCACATTATATGAGACGTGAATTGAATCCTTGTATGACATTAATCGATCGAAAAATCCCACTATATCAAGTTTTTGCTGCTGATAATGTTTATAAATTTGTTTTAAATGTTCCTATTAAACTTAGAGATGACAAATTATATTTTAACATTTTAAATAAAATAGATCAATCACTTTTAGAAATTCCTTGGGCAAGAACTGGAAAACCGTATCTAAAAAATGATTACTTAGAAGACACAAAATATACAAAAGGATATCATCAATATGGAAAATGGATTAAAAACGACTTAGCAGAATATATAAACGATCTAATTTTTAATGGAAATTTAGAAAGTCTAAATATATTTAATATGAAAGCCATAAAATATGCCATAAAAATAAATAATAAATCTAATTTAGTTGCTTCTAATAGAATCGATGAATTAATTGTTTGGTTGGCTTCACTTTCTATCTTAATTGAACAAAACAACATAAAAGGAGTTAAAAAACAAACAAATAAATTTAGTAATTTTATAACACTTCTTAAATCAAAATTTTATTCCTACTTATATATTAAATTACTCCTTTTAAAAAAGTAATATAAACATTAAATGAGATAAATTTAACATCTTTATTTGTAGATTATTCAAGCAATAATACACCACTAATGAAACTAACAGCAAGAGAAGAATTAATTTTAGAAAAGTTACAAGAATTAAAAAAAAGAGCAGGTTCACATTCACCAAGTGTCAATGCAATAACTGAAAAAATTCCTGAAATAGAATTTAAAGTTGATGCCTGTTTTTTATCAAATCCCTATGCGACACAATTATTTTTAGATTATTTCGAAAAAGAAATAATTAATCAAAATAAAATACGTGAAATGGTGGAATATTATCCTTCACAAAATAATGTAATTGCTGAACGTTTAGCTTCATTTATTGATGTAGACATCGAAAAGGTATTTATAGGAAATGGAGCAATTGAAATAATACAAGCTATTATTCATGATTTTACAGAGAAAAAAATTGTGATTAACATTCCTACTTTTTCATCTTATTATGAATTTGTAAAAGATGGTACTGAAGTTATCTATAACAAGTTAAAAAAAGAAGAAAACTACAAGTTAAATGTTGACAGTTATATTGATTTAATCAAAAAAGAAAAACCAGATACTATTGTACTTATAAATCCTAATAATCCAAACGGAGATTATATTAAAGGTGATAGTATGCTTAAAATTTTAAAAGCGGCAAAAAAAGTTAAAAATGTAATTGTAGACGAAAGTTTCATTCATTTTGCTTACGAAAATACAAATTATGATTTTGTAACCATGACCGACTATATTAATGATTTTCCAAATCTAATCATTATTAAAAGTATGTCTAAAGATTTTGGTATCGCTGGCATTAGGGCAGGTTACTCAATTATGTCTAAAGAACGAAGTCAATATCTTTTAAAAAATGGTTATTTATGGAATTCAAACGGTTTAGCAGAATACTTTTTTAAATTATACACACAAGCTAATTTTGCATATAAATACGAAGAAGTAAGAATTAAATATATTATTGAAACCAATGAATTCATTAAAGAAATAGGTAAAATTGAAAAGATAAAAGTTTATCCTACAATGGCTAATTTTTTATTAATTGAATTACCTGAAGATATTAATTTAAATGAATTTACATTAATACTACTAATAAGATATGGTATTTATGTTAGAAATGCAGATGATAAAATAGGCTTAGAAGGTAATTTTATTAGAGTTGCATCTAGATCATACGATGAAAATAAATATATGATTAAAATTTTTAAAGAAATTTTTGATTAATTATGCAAATCATTAAACGCATTATAATATTTTTTTTTAGATTATATTTTCATTCTATTTTTAAATTAAAACTTATTTTAAATAAAAAAAAATGGATTTATATCTTTGATATTGACAATACCTTGGCAGATACTTGGCCGAGTTTTTTAGAAAACTATACATCGGAAAAAGACCGCTATTCTAAACTATCTATTTTTATAAACATGCGTAAAGTAATTTTAAAAGCAAGTTATCATAAAAATAATAGAAAAGTCATTTTTTTAACTGCTCGGAATTATCTTCAATACTTTACAACGTACTCTTGGTTAAAAAACAATCAAATTCCATTATCTTTTTTTGACTTAATATTAACACATGGAGCAGAAGAAAAAGTAAAATTACTTCGGAAATTTGGCGAAAAAGGATATAAAATTATATTTGTAGATGATATGACTTATAATCATGAAAATGGAGAAATGAAACACTATGAAAAACCAATAAATGACATTACAAAAAGCAAAATTCATTATTTTGGTGTTGATCAAATAAATAAATTTAATAATTCAAATTACAATTAATGGCTAAATATAAAGAACACTACAAAGAAATTACAACTAGAACATATCGCATATTTTATATGTTTTTCACATTCAAATGGCGTGGTTTTTTTAAATATTACGATAAAAATTCAACGAATATTGTTTGGCTAAAATTATATGGTCCAATGTATTTTATGCGTGTTAAATTTATTCGTGACGCTGGAATTATTCTAGGACTAATAAACAGAAAACAAACATTTGAAATACTAATAGGAAAAAATATTGGCCAATATTTTAATAAAAATATTTTCTTCACTTTAAATGATAGTTTTAATACTTATGGATTTAAAAATTATGTGCATATTTTAGAACATATTATTTATCGTTTAGAATGCCAAGGAAATATTGTTCATCCAAATCTAGAAGAAGTAAAATACTGGGAAAACAAAGCCTTTATGCATAAACGCTTTGAAGAATTAGATATTAAGACTCCTAAAACTATTCTTGTTGATAATCGAAAAAAACTAAATGAAATCGAATTAAAAATGCCCTTTTTAATAAAAGCAGAACATTCTTGCTCTGCAAAAGGAGTTTTTAAAATTGACAATCAAAAAGAATTAAATCAATTATTAGATCAAACTGATTTTTTAAAAGAAAATAAAATCATTATCGTACAAGAATTACTAAATATTAAAAGAGATTTAAGAGTAATTGTTGCTGGTGAAAAAATTCTTTTACATTATTGGAGAATCAATAATGATGATGAATGGAAACCAACTTCAACTAGTTTTGGTAGTACAGTAGATTTTGTGACTTTTCCAGAACAATGGAGAGAAAACATTATGAACACCTTTAAAAAACTTAAAATAGATACAGGTGCATTTGATTTTGCTTGGGATAATGACGATTTAGATACCGAACCACTAGTATTAGAGGTAAGCACTTCATACTCACCAAATCCGAAGGTAAGTCCTGATTCTAAAATGAGTTATGGCGATTACAAACACACCATAAAATACGATCGCGAATATGTTAGAATTATGTATGAAATTCAAGATGAGTATGTAAATACTTGCTTAACACGCCATAATTAAACGAACATGAAAAAAACAGTGTTACTTGCTGATACACTGTCTTTTGGAGGAAGCGAACGGACTGTCCAAATTTTAGCCAACAACCAAAATTTTGGAAACAACAGACTAATAGTAGTCTCATTAGCAGCTGTTTGGAAATATCCGATGAATAGTGATGTAGAAAAACACCACATATATAAAAAAAATTTTCATGCATTAGTCAAGTTAATTTTGATTCCGATAACACTTATAAAACTTATTCGAAAACTAAAAAAAATTCAACCAGAAGTCGTGATTTCATTTCATCAACAATCACATATACTCAATGTCATTGCTTCAAAATTTGTAAAACATAAAACGGTTATTAGTGAAAGAGCATACATTGAACTTTATTATGGTAAAAAAAATACATTTTTAAAACCAATCATTCGGAATTTATATAATAAAGCGAACATGGTTTTGGTAAATGATATCGAAATTAAAGAATCACTTAGGAGTTTTTACAACATTAAAACAAAAATTAATGTAATTAATAACCTTCTAGATGTTTCTAATTTTAAAAAGGAAAAAGTAACAAAGAGCAATAAAAAATTTAGGTTTATTACTATCGGAAGATTAAGTGCAGAAAAAAACACCAAAGATTTAATCATTGCCTTTAATAAAGCTAATATTAAAAATTCGCAATTAGAAATTATTGGTAATGGACCACTCTTAGAAACGTTAAAGTCGCTAAGTAAAGAATTAGGTATAGAAAATAAAGTCCTATTTCATGGACATCAAAAAGATATCATGCAGTTTTTAGCAAAAGCCAATGCCTTTGTGTTTACTTCACTAAATGAAGGATTTCCAAATGTTGTCTTAGAAGCAATGTTTTGTGGTTTACCAATTATATCGTATCAATTTAAAGCAGGAATCACGACCATTTTAGAAAATGGAAAATATGGTATTTTGGTTCCTTTAAATGATGTAAATTTGTTTGCCGATAAAATGAAATCTTTAGCCAACAACAAGGGTGAGTTGGAAAAATATAGTGAACTCAGTAATAAAAGAATACATCATTTTACCAATAAAAGTGAATACATTAAAAAATACAATTCAATCATTAATATCGTTTCTAATTAAATGGGAAAAACCCTTTCATTTGTCGTAGTAGTACTTAATAGTGAAAAATCTATTTTGAATTGCTTAAATGCAATTTTAGAACAAGGTATTGATTTAAACACATTAGAAGTAATTATTGTAGATGGTAATTCTAAAGATAATACGGTTGCAGTTTGTAATGAATTCTTTTCAAAAAATAAAATGGATTTTAAAATTATTAATAATCCAAAAAAAACGTTGTCAACAGGTTGGAACTTAGCAATAAAAAATGCAAAAGGTAAATATATTGCCCGACCAGATGCACATGCAATTTTAAACAAAAATTACATTTCGAATGGCATTAAAAAATTAGAAGAAAATATTGATATTGCTGCAGTAGGTGGTGTTTTAGAAACGAAATCAACAAATTTTTTAGGAGACCTCATTGCTACTGTTTTATCAAATCCAATAGGTGTTGGTCCATCACTATTTAGAATTGGATTAACGAAAGATATAGAGTCAGACACTGTCGTTTACGGTATTTATCGAAAAACTGTTTTTGAAAAAGTCGGTCTGTTTAATGAAAAACTTGGTCGTAATCAAGATATCGAATTTCATAAACGTGTAAAAAGTAAAAAACTTAAAATGTTAACCAGTCCAGACTTAATGGCTATATATTACAGTCGTTCTGATTTAAAATCATTTGTAAAACAATCATATAATAATGGCTTGTGGGTAGGTAAAGGTTATGGTCATTTTAGGCATTTCATCCCGTTATTTTTTTTGATATCCTTAATTACATCGTTTATTATTAGTATAAAACTTGGATTTCTATTTATTGTATTTTATACCTTTTCTGTATTAATGAGTTATTTATATTTTTCAAAATTGTGGAATCTAATAAAATTAATTATCTCTATAGTGCTAACTTTTTTCCTACATATATCTTATGGCTTTGGAACTTTAATCGGTAAATTAAGCCTAAAATGAAATTTATTTTTGATAAAATAGCATCGTTTTTTGGCTTACTTATCTTATTGCCAGTTTTTATTGTAGTTTCTATTTTAATCAAAATAAAAACGCCTAATGGTCCTGCAATTTTTACTCAAAAAAGAGTTGGTAAAAAAGGTAAATTATTTACTATTTATAAATTCAGAACGATGAAAGTTAGTCATTCAGGCTCAAGTATTTCAATTAAAGGAGAAAGTAGGATTACGCCTTTAGGGAAAATGTTAAGGCGCTATAAATTAGACGAATTACCCGCGTTATTGAACGTATTAAAAGGAGATATGAGTTTTGTTGGGCCAAGACCAGATGTGCCTGGGTATGCTGACAAATTAAAAGGAGAAGATAGAAAAATTTTAAGATTGCGACCAGGAATAACAGGACCAGCATCATTAAAGTATGCTGATGAAGAATCAATATTAGCAATGGTTGAAAATCCTAAAAAATATAATGATGAAGTAATTTTTCCGGATAAAGTAAACATAAACTTAGATTATTATCATAATAGGAGTTTTTTGGGCGATTTAGAAATCATCATTAATACTGTTTTTAGAAAAAACTATTAAAAATGAAAAATAAAATATGGCTTTCCTCACCCCATATGGGTGGAACAGAGATGAAATATGTGCAAGAAGCTTATGACACCAATTGGGTTGCTCCATTAGGGCCTAATGTAAACGGCTTTGAACAGGATATTATAAACTATACAGGTGTTAAGTCGGCATCAGTATTAAGTTCGGGTACTGCTGCAATTCACTTGGCATTAATTCTACTAGGAGTAAAGTCCGATGATGAGGTACTTTGTTCTTCTTTTACCTTTTCGGCTACTGCAAATCCTATTGTATATCAGGGAGCAATACCAGTATTTATCGATTCAGAAAAAGACACTTGGAACATGTGTTCTGTTTTGTTAGAAGAAGCCATTGTAGATAGAATTTCAAAAGGAAAAACCCCTAAGGCTATTATTTTAGTTCAACTATACGGTATGCCCGCTAAAATGAATGAAATTATGGCTGTAGCAGCCAAATATAATATCCCAATTATTGAAGATGCTGCGGAAGCTTTGGGTTCTACATATAAAGGAAAGGTAATGGGAACATTTGGGGAGTTAGGAATATATTCGTTTAATGGAAATAAAATTATTACTACTTCAGGTGGTGGTGCATTGGTTTCAAATACAGTAGAATACTGTGAAAAAGCAATCTTTCTAGCTACCCAAGCACGAGATGATGCCCCTCATTATCAGCATTCCGAAATTGGTTATAACTATCGTATGAGCAACATAGTAGCAGGGTTTGGTAGAGGACAAATGGAGGCTTTAGATGATAGAGTAGCAGCAAGACGAGCTAATCATGCGTATTATCAAGAAAATCTAGCGTCTCAACAAGGAATTACATTTTTAGAAGAACCTGAAGGTTTTTTTTCGAATAGATGGCTAAGCTGTATCTTAACAAATTCTTTTGAGCAAAGAGAAAAAATAAGACTAGCTTTAGCGGAAGAAAATATTGAGGCTAGACCCTTATGGAAACCGATGCATCAACAACCTGTTTTTGAAAAATATCCTGCTTATACAAATGGAGTTTCTGAAAACTTGTTTGATAAAGGTTTATGCTTGCCAAGTGGTTCAAACTTGACTAAAGAAGACTTAGATAGAGTAATAAATGGAATAAAAAAGGCTTTGAATGCTTAGAAGATTCTTATTACATAATGCAAACAAATACGCCTCTCGCTGGGTGGTACTTGCCATTGATTTATTCTTGGTGTTGCAAACATTTGTCCTAGCCTACCTAATACGTTTCAACTTTTCCTTAAATTTCGATACCCAAGATTTCTTATACCAACAACCCATAGTCTTATCATTGGCTTTAGTTAGTTTTCTAATAATAGGTTCTTATAAGGGGGTTGTTCGGCATACTGGTGTAAAAGATGCAACTAATGTGATGTACTCCGTATCTTTACTAGCAGGCTTATTAGTTGTATTAGTTTTAATAAATAGAACCATTGGAGCTTTTCCTGCATTCACCATCCCACTTTCTATCATCGTCATTCATTATCTCTTAAACGTAGTTGTTTTAATTGCAAGTCGCTTTATTTTCAAAGTATTGTACAGAAAGGTTATTTCAGATTTTAAGCCCAACACCAATATTATAATTTATGGTGCAGGAGATTCTGGTTTTATTACGCATTCTGCTTTAGTAAAAGATACCAGTCATCATTTTAATGTCATAGGCTTTATAGATGACAACCCTTCGAAAGTAGGCAAGACCATAGATGGTGTTATGGTATACGCTTCCGATGTTTTAACTCGAGCGTTTATTCTTAAAAATAAATTAAGAGAAGTAATTGTGTCTATACAAAACATTAAGCCATCTCGCTTAATGCAAATTACCGATGATTTAATAGCACATAATGTTAAAGTTAAAATTGTACCTGCTGTAGAAAAATGGATAGATGGTGAGTTGAATATTGGTCAGATAAAGCAGGTTAAGATTGAGGATTTATTAGAACGAGCTCCCATAGAAATAGGCAATCCAGTGGTGAAGAGTGATCTGAGAAACAAAGTTGTATTTGTTACGGGTGCTGCAGGTTCTATAGGTTCTGAAATAGCCAGCCAGATTACTAGATGCAATGTAAAACAGCTAATTCTAATTGACCAGGCTGAGTCTCCTTTATACGATTTACAACAAGAGTTTGTGCAAAGTGGTCAAAATAGTTTTACCTCGGTAGTGGCAGATATTCGAGATGAAAAGAGAATGCAGCAGCTCTTTGAGGAGTATAATCCTCAAATGATTTTTCACGCTGCGGCCTATAAACATGTCCCTTTAATGGAGGATAATCCCTATGAGGCGATTCGAGTTAATGTTTGTGGGACTAAATTACTAGCAGATTTATCAGTAAGCCATAATGTAGAGAAGTTTGTTATGATATCTACTGACAAGGCTGTAAACCCAACCAACGTAATGGGAACTACAAAGCGTGTTGCAGAGATGTACACCTCTAGTATAGCAAATACAGGTAAAACAAAGTTTATTACTACACGTTTTGGGAATGTATTGGGTTCAAACGGCTCTGTAATACCCTTGTTTAAAAAGCAAATTGCAGCTGGAGGACCAATCACTGTTACCCATAAGGATATTACTCGTTTTTTTATGACCATTCCCGAAGCCTGTCAACTCGTACTTGAAGCTGGAGTTATGGGTAAAGGAGGGGAGATTTATGTGTTCGACATGGGAGACTCGGTTAAGATATATGATGTAGCGATCAAGATGATTCAATTGTCAGGGCTTAATTTCCCGGAAGACATAGATATTAAAATTTCAGGTCTTAGACCAGGCGAGAAGCTATATGAAGAGTTATTAGCAAATGATGAGAATACTATCTCTACGTATCATGATAAAATTATGATCGCTAAAGTACCTCAAATAGATACAGAGCTAGTGAAAGGGAAGATTGAAGAAATCTGTATAATTAATAGAGAGGCCAATAATTATAAGGTAGTATCTCTCTTAAAAGATTTAGTTCCGGAGTATGTTTCTAAAAATTCTATATATGAGAAATTAGACAAGCCAGTAGAGGTATAATTCTAATTTCATTTTTAATTAGTAAGCTCGTCATAATGGCAGCTATGCCCGTCCGATTAGGCGGGCTTTTTTGTGTAGATAAGATGGTTCTTTGTTGGTGGTTTTTGGTTGTTAGGAAATTGAAGAGCGTCAATCCTGACAACTCTCGGGAGCTCATGCAGTCAAAAGGTCGATGAAAGATTTGGTCGGAAAGGAAATAAAATTTTTAAGTTATAAGTTTTGAATTTATAAAAATTCGTTTTACCAGCTACCAGCCACTTTTTCACTCATCCGACTAGGACTAAAAAGTCACTTTCAAGCTTCACATTAAAATTAATTTCGGCTTTTAGCGCTTTAAATACTTTCAGGATTGTATCTATGGTAGCACTATTGGCACTACTTTCGAGTTTAGAAATTTGAGCTTTTTTCACGCCTATAAGTTTCCCTAATTGTTCTTGGGTCAACTTTCTTTCTTTACGGGCTGTTTTAATCATTTTACCCAAAACATCCATCCGGAGCTCGTATTCGTATTCTTCTCTTTTCGTTGTGCCTACATCCCCAATAAATTCATTCTTTATTTCGTTGAGGGTATAGGTCTTTAGCTCAGTCGTTTTCATAGTATTTCGTTTATAGGTTTTCGAAGTAATTAGCCCTCATCTGTAGGGCTTTATTAATTTCTTTACTTGGTATTTTGCCAGACTTCTTAAAAAACCCTTGGCTGACTACAACTAAAGTTTCTTGAGGTTTAGACTTATCCCAAAAAGCCAAAAGTCTAATTTGTTGTTTTCCATATCGTATTCTGAACTCCCATATATTTTCGTGTACTTTTTTGAAAAGTCTTGGGTCTTTAGTTATTTCAGCAATTTCTATGGTATAAATTATTTTTTTAATTGTTTTAGCATCGGTGCTAGCCATAAATTTCCGTGCTTCCTCTAAAAATAGGGTTTTGAAATATCTCATTATAATTTATTATATACTCACAAATATAAGTAAAAGTTTCTATATATAGAAACCTTATAGTGTAGCTTTCCTATTTATCTTAAAAGAGTCATGCAGTCGATGAAAGACTAAGCCGGATAAAAGATACTTCCTCATTAACTCAAAACGTATAACTCAAAACTCATCACTGTGCCTTCCTACACAAATTTTATACGTTTCTTTCTCTAAAAGAATAGAGGTCGGTAAAAACTTAAGCTGTTCTGTAAGGGGATAATTCCCTAGATCCTATTCACCACTTACTTTTTAACACATTAACTCATAACTCAAATCCCGATAGCTATCGGGACATCCCTCATTTCCTTTTTTACTAACAACCATCAACCACCAACCACTTTCAAACAATTGGTCATTAATAATTATTAACTAATCATCATTCCCTATCTTAGCTTTTCGCCATAAGCGCCTACTATGACACCAGAAACTGAGAAGAAGCTATTTTTATTTGATGCATTTGCATTGATTTATAGAGCCTATTTTGCCTTTGCAAAGAACCCGCGAATTAATTCTAAAGGACAAGACACCTCGGCAGTATTGGGATTAGTAAACACTTTGATGGATGTTCAGATGAAGGAGCAGCCAACACACTGGGCGATTTGTTTTGATACTTCTGAACCTACCGAGCGACATATAGAATACAAAGAGTATAAGGCACAACGAGAGGCTATGCCCGAAGGGATTTCTACAGCATTGCCTTATATTTTTAAATTGATGGAAGCATTGAATATCCCTGTTATAGCGAAGCCAGGTTTTGAAGCAGATGATGTCATTGGTACACTAGCCAAGAAAGCAGAGAAAGAGGGTTTTACAACTTATATGATGACGCCAGATAAGGATTTTGCGCAGTTAGTGTCGGATAATATTTATATGTATCGTCCGCCACGAATGGGTAATGGTGCAGAGATTTGGGGGATTCCAGAAGTCTTAAAGAAGTTTGAGATTAAGCGTGTAGATCAAGTAATCGATTACTTGGGAATGATGGGTGATGCCTCAGATAATATTCCTGGAATTCCTGGAGTAGGCGATAAAACGGCTAAAAAGTTATTGGGGCTTTACGATAGTATGGAAGGCTTGTATGAACATACAGACGAGCTAAAAGGTAAGCAAAAAGAAAAAGTCGAGGACAATAAGGAATTAGCTTTTTTATCTAAAAAGTTGGCGACCATTAACCTTGCAGTTCCAGTAGAGTTTAATTCTGAGGATCTTGTTCGCATACCAATGAATAAGCAAGCTGTTAGAGATTTATTTGTTGAATTAGAGTTTCGTCGTTTGGCAGAGCGTTGGTTTGGAAAAGATTTACCTAGCCCAAGCAAGGCAGTAGAAGAGGAGAAGTCGGCGAACGCTAGACCAGCAGTACCCGGACAGATAGATCTATTTGGTGGTGGGGAAGAAGATATTCAAGGAGATTTATTTTCTTCTGCTTATGAAAGCTTAGAAACGGTAAAGCCCAATTATAAATTGGTGGAAAGTCCTGCCGCCTGTCGTGCTTTGTTTGACAAGTTGATGGTGCTTAAATCTATAGCATTCGACACAGAAACGACTTCACTAAATGCATTACAAGCTGAAATTGTAGGGATGTCGTTTTCTTATAGAGCTAAAGAAGCTTATTATATTCCGCTATCACAAAATGCGCAAGAGAGAGATGAGATACTCGCTATTTTTAAGCCTCTATTTGAAAATGAGCGCATAGAAAAAGTTGGGCAGAATATTAAGTACGATCTTCATATACTAGCGAATTATGGGATTCAATTAAAAGGAAAATTCTTCGATACTATGATTGCGCATTATCTTTTGCAAGCAGATATGCGTCATAATATGAATGTATTGGCGGAGACCTATTTGAATTATTCTCCGGTAAAGATTGAGGCTATTATTGGGAAAGGAAAAGCGGCGGTTAATATGCGCGATGTCTCTCCAACAAAAATTAAAGATTACGCTTGTGAAGATGCCGATATTACTTGGCAGCTAAAAGAAGTTTTTGAGCCTCAGCTAAAGGAGGAAGACTTGATGGAGCTTTTCCAAACCATGGAAATGCCATTGGTTTCTGTACTCGCTAAAATGGAGCGCGAAGGAATCAATCTAGACGTGGAAGGATTGGCAGTTTTCTCTAAAGAATTAGAGGACTCTGTGGTGAAGATTCAGCAAGAAATATTTGACTTGGCAGGAATGGAGTTCAATATTGCTTCGCCTAAGCAAATGGGGGAGGTATTATTCGATCATTTGAAGTTAGATGCCAAGGCGAAAAAAACCAAAACAGGACAGTATTCAACTTCTGAAGATGTGCTTTCTAAATTAGCAGACAAGCACGAAATCATTAGTAAAATATTGGACTTCCGTTCGCTACAAAAGTTGCGTTCTACCTACGTAGATGCACTTCCCGCATTAACGAATCCCAAAACAAAACATATACATACCTCCTTTAATCAGGCGGTAGCGGCAACAGGGCGATTGAGCTCTAATAACCCGAATTTACAGAATATCCCTATCCGTACTGAAAAGGGTAGGGAGGTGCGTAAAGCATTCATTGCTCGCGATGAGGATCATGTACTTTTAGCGGCCGATTACTCTCAAGTAGAATTGCGTTTAATAGCCGAAATGAGTGGAGATTCTGTGATGAAGGAAGCCTTTCAGCAAGGATTAGATATTCATGCAGCTACTGCTTCAAAAGTGTTTGAAGTGCCTTTGGAAGAGGTGACTCGCGAGATGCGTTCTAATGCGAAAACTGTTAACTTCGGAATCATTTATGGTGTTTCTGCCTTTGGTTTAAGCCAGCAATCTACCTTATCTCGAAAAGAAGCGGCGGAGATTATCAAGAGTTATTTTGCTACTTATCCCAAGCTTAAAGAATATATGGATAGTAATATAGCCTTTGCGCGTGAGAACGGTTATGTAAAGACCCTTATGAATCGTAAACGTCGATTAAACGATATTAATTCCAGAAACGGTGTAGTTCGTGGTCATGCCGAACGAAATGCCATCAACGCTCCTGTACAAGGTTCGGCTGCTGATATTATTAAGCTGGCAATGGTAAAAGTTCAAGCTGAAATAGAAGCTCAAGGCTTGCAATCAAAAATGCTTTTACAAGTGCATGATGAATTGGTGTTTGATGCCTTAAAATCGGAATTACCTCAGCTAAAAGCACTCATTAAAGACGCCATGGAAAATGTATTCCAATCCAGCGTTCCTCTACTCGTTGATATGGGCGAAGGAAGAACTTGGCTCGAGGCGCATTAATTGATTTGAAAATTTGAAGAGGTGTCAATTTGAAAATCGTGAGACGGAAAACGGAAAACGTAAAAGGGAATAGTAGCTGGTATCTAGTCCTTAGTTAATTATGGGGAATTATCCCCTTGAGCCTGCCTGCCGGCATAGGCAGGGGGATTATAGGGGTGTTTTTAGAGTAGAAAGTACTAGGTATAAAGTACAATTAATTAATTTTACCATCAACCATCAACCATCAACCATCAACCATCAACCATCAACCATCAACCATCAACCATCAACCATCAACCATCAACCATTTCCTGCGCTCAACCCCCTCTTGAGAGGGGTGCCCGAAGGGCGGGGTGTCTCTCTAATTTTCTCTCACTGTCGTAGGACAAACAAAATCAGTCTTTGGAACCTCTGTTCTGCGTAATGCACCATATCCTCCTGCTACATCTATCAGCTTATGATAGCCTTTAGATTTTAAGATAGAGATGAATATTACCGAACGGTATCCTCCAGCACAATGAACATGGTAGGTCTTATCAGCATCAATCTCGTCAAAGTGGTTAAATACATAGTCTAAAGGACAGTGTTGTGCATCTTCAACATGTTCGGCAGAGAATTCTCCAGG
>ENA-OSET01001424-OSET01001424.1-sediment-metagenome-genome-assembly--contig:-NODE-1424-length-24772-cov-6.769265_pt1 | contig 24772 bp, 26 predicted proteins | sample MGYA00237882_ERZ534229 | MGnify/ENA primary metagenome ERZ534229 (study PRJEB26408, sample SAMN06266212) | sediment metagenome | isolation source: Hudson Canyon methane seep mesocosm | place... | reverse complement strand
TTGATAACAAGAAATATACAGGGGTAGTGTATGACATTGCGCGAAGATCTAAAAAACCCAAACTCCCATGCTCGTAGTCTAACAAAAGCATTAACTTGGCGTGTCACAGCGACTTTAACAACTGCTTTTATTGCCTATATCGTGACCGGCGAGCTTTCTATGGCTGCGATGATTGGAGGTATAGAGTTCGTCGTAAAGTTTTTCATTTATTATGGTCACGAGCGAGTTTGGAATCTTATTCGCTAAAGAGTAACCTATCCACTGCATCTGATTTATATTGCAGCATCCTTCAAGTCAGCCAAAACGCCCTTGCATAGCGGTTGCTAAGTGAATTTCGCACCTCTATAATCCTCGATCTTAAACTAACTCTCACTGCTTTTATTCATGCAGATAGCACCTTTTGTGAGGACCTCCTCTTGAGCAATGATAATTTTACTCCGGCCGGTAAGAAAACCTTTAAAGCTGATAGCTATAGGCCACTTCCAGCATCCGTTACCATCAATAACAGTGGAATTGATGGTCTAGGCTTGTTTGCTGTAGAGAGTATTAAAGCAGGGACATATCTCGGAGAAACCCACTTCAAGGTGAACGGGAATCGTGACTGGATGAGGACGCCTCTGGGAGGCTTTATTAATCACTCAGAACAGAGTAATGCCGAGATAAGCTTGACTGAGGAAAATATTAGGGGACTTACAGCCAAAAGAGACATTGTAAAAGGTGAAGAAATCACGGTTTTTTATACGCTTTATTAGAGCTTTAAACTGTTTAATTACTGATAAGCGTATTTATCACAACTCAGCATTTGGCTTCGTTTTGTTACTTTTTTTGATATAGCCCTGCCGAACCGCCCTTGATAAACGCGCGATGCCGTTGCGCTGGTAGCGTATCAATTTGTGGGTGTCCGAAGCCTTCACATTCGAATCGCGCAAAAACTCATCAACCGGCTCGGGGCTAGTATAGGTATCGTAGTAGGCATCCATCACCCGCCGATAATTGAGAAGTCCCGCGGCGATATTGGCACAGGCAAAGCCAGAGAACCCATCCTCCGCAATTAGCTCGATAAGCTCGCTGTACTCAGGAGATGACTCAAAGCTGGCGGCGCTATTTAAACCATGCTTACGAGAATTTTGGCTACTGGCCCGCTTCCCAGCCACCGATCTGGGCCCGGTTGATTTAAGGGCATTGCATCGATTTGCAAGGCTCCTACGATGGTTCATTGTCAAGCGACAGAACCCCCTTCACAGACTGCTTTGACTCAAGCGCTGCCAGTTCAAGATCCATACGCTTAATCAGGCGTGACTTATAGTCTATGGAGTCGATACTGCGTTGAAGATGCCTCATCGTCTGGTGCTGACGTTGAATCAGATCATCCACCATCTTGATGTGCCTGGCCGCATCCTTAAAGGCCCTAACCCGGAGATCGGATAGAGTCAGATTAGCCTCGGTGAGAGCTTGCTCGATAAAGTCTTCTTCATCCTTATACGCGCTACCGTTAAGATAATGCTCAAGGGCCACCGATAGCTTGCTGTTGCCAGAACCCATCCAGTTGCTACCCGCCTTAGACAAAAGCCTCGCTATCGCCTCATGGAGCAGTAGCTACTTATCCACGGTATGATCTTAATCCACCAGAGGCTCTCATTGAGCTGACTGACCAGCGCAACCGCCAAGGGTGAGGGATTGTCTAGTTCGGATAAAAGGCTTTGCAAACCCGATTGAAACTCAGCCTCAGATTCGTCATGCAAAAGTTTGGGGCTTGATAGGAAGGGTAAAAGAGACTTGAATTTATCTTCAACAGGCATGGCAACATCCACATAAATACCGAAGTAGATATTCTAAAGCATAAACCAAAAGATAAAACAGTTAGAGTTTACTTGTCGCGCTTAATACGCAGGGTCACACCAGGATTAACCAAAGGATCGCCAGTGAATTCAATGCCGGCTGATTCTAAAACCAACTTAACCGCATTAAGAATCCGTGTATTCGCATTCGGTATTCCATTCTGTGTTTCATACTTCTTAATCGTCGCAGAAGAAACACCAGCTCGTTCCGCAAGCTGCACAGCACTCCAGCCCAACATCACACGACCAGCTTTTATTTGACACACAGATATCATATTGGCATAATTATATACACTATTAGTATATATTTATAGCTAATTAGGTCAGTAATAATAACATGATTGACGATATTTTCGCCAAATTTGATGGCGCTTTTGCCAAAAATACCATTAGGGCCTATAGATCAGACTTTATCCAATACCAAAACTGGTGCCTACAAAATAACCTAGACCCAATTCCTGCCACAGCAGATACCATGGCCACCTATGTCAATCATTTAAGCGAGCACAATAAAAGCGCGACCATCCGTAGACGAATCAATAGCCTCGGCACAGTACTCAAACTCTCCAAAAACTACGACCCCACCAAAGATCCAGAAGTAATACTGGCTCTAAAGCGAATGCATCGCAAAATTGGTCGAGTTCAAGAACAGGCCGCACCGCTAACCAAAACCCTACTTAACCAACTACTTAATAACTGCGACAACAGTATTATGGGAATAAAGAACCGAGTGCTACTGCGACTAGGCTACGAAACCATGCGCCGCCGGTCGGAGCTCTGTACCTTTAAATTTGGAGATATAGACCAAGCACCCAACGGCAAGCCTATCATCAAACTTAACTTCTCTAAAACCGATCAGTATGGCGCAGGAAAGGTACTACCCATCAGCACAGAACTATCGATTTTATTGAATAAATGGAGTGATATACTAGAAAGTAGCGGCTATATCCTAAGATCCGTAAACCGCCACGGTCATATAGGAAGTAACCTAAACCCTGCAAGTATCAGCACCATCTTAAAGACACTGCAGGAAGACTTAAAATTAGGGGACAATGAACAACCCTTAAGCGGGCATTCCTTTAGAGTGGGTGCAGCACTTGATTTGTTGGAACAAGGTGAATCTATAGAAAGGATAATGCTTAGAGGGGGATGGCAATCGGATTCGACTGCGATGAAATACCTAAGAAACTGGTCCATCTGAAGCTAAAGCTGGGTGGCAAACTCAAAGTTAGTTAATAGCTGGAACATAAAGCTAGCTACATTGCTTAACATAAACCAGAGAATCCTTACCTTTGTGAACTTCAATTTCCCCTGCTACGGTGCATCCCATTTTTAGATAAAATGCATGAGCCCTCGCAAGATCGCCCCCTACAATGATTTTAAAATTCGTTACATTGACCGCTTTAAAGTAATAGCAAAGAGACGTAAATAAATCTTCAGCGTGCCCCTGTCCCTGACACGATGGATCTACCACAATAGTAAGCAACTCGTGCCGAGGCAATCCTGTGAGGATAGGGTTGTTTTTGCCTATAAAAAGTATTTCGATAATTTTCGACAGTTTCGATACAGAAAAAAAACAGCTCGTAAGTGCTACAAATAAAGAAAAGGGCCGATATAGTAGTTGCTTATAAATTGGACGCAAACTGGCAGCTCCACTTACAAATCCAACAACGTCCCCATCAACTTCTTTCGCTATCAATACACTAGATTTATCTTTATCGATAGCCTCGTACAACAAAGTAAGAAAAGAGGGTCCCAATGTTGCTAAGAAGCCTTGATTGATGTGCTCACAATGCAGTTGAGCCACCTTTTGATAAACAACATGACTATACATTTTACTCATCACATCCAAGGATCTAGATCTTCCGAAGGCGCAGGTAGATCTTTAAACAGCCTCCAAACTAAATCAGATCTCGGCAACAATACAACCCAAGCTGTTAAACCGATAAGACAGAAATAAGACCATAGATTTTGATGCGACACATACCAGACTTCAAGAGATCCTTTGTAGGGCATTACAATTTCATCATAAAACTTATCAGGGTCATTATTGGCGTGCATCATTTCCTCTTCATTTCTGAAAACAATTGATCCAATACCAGACAAGCCTGGCCGTACTTTTATTATTTCCTGTTGAGATTGCGTTGGAAACGCATCAAAACAGCGTTGTGTTTGAGGTCGGGGACCAATAACACTCATATCACCTTTGAATATATTAATGAGCTGTGGGAGTTCATTAATTTTTGTCGTACGAAGAAAGCCACCCAAAGGTAAAACTCTGGGATCATTGTGCAGTGTGACCGTACCTGTACCAATATTGGGGCTGTTTTTAAGCATGGTAGCGAACTTATATAACTTAAAATATTTTCCTTGTCGCCCAATACGGTCTTGCAGAAAAAAAATCTCTCCCTCTCCTGTAAGTCTTAACAAAAGCATGAGCGGCAAATAAATAGGCAGCAGTGCTATTAAAGCAACTCCAGAGAAAACAACATCAAATAACCTTTGCATTCATCATCACCTATCGAAAAATAATTTAATGGTAGATACGACTTTTTCTAAATCACTCTCTAAAATATTTGTAGAGCACGGAATCGACAAAGCAGTTCTATGAACGCGGGCACTCATATCGCTTTGATTTATATAGAGATTATTGCTATACATTGGGAGTTGATTCATGGGAATCCAAAATGGTCGGCTCATAACCCCATTAGCATTCAAATGGTCTAATAGTCGCTGCATTGAGGAGGTCGTAATTGTGAATAACCATTCGTTTGACTCTACTCCATCTTGGACTCGCTGGAATCCAATATCGCCAACGCCCTTTAAATTATCTCTGTAATATCTAGCCGTATCTATTTTAGAAGCTATGAAACTATCCAGTTGCTCCAACTGTGCTACTCCCAGGGCAGCTAGCACATTTACCAACCGGTAGTTATAGCCAACCTCATCATGGAAGTAGGTTAACGAATCTCGTTTAGCCGTTGTAGTGAGGTGTTTCGCTCGTTTGAGGTGCTCAGAATTATGAGAAACAATCATGCCGCCGCCACCCGTACTCATGATCTTGTTTCCATTAAAACTAAAGCAGCCAATATCACCAAGTGTCCCGGCATATTGCCCCTTGTACTTAGCTCCAAGCGCCTCGGCAGCATCTTCCAACACTGGCAATTTGTAATCATTACAAATTGCCAACAACCTATCCATATCGCAGATATTTCCCTGCACATGCACGATCATGAGAGCACTAATTTTACGGCTCGTTTCTATATGCACCAGTGTTTTTGAGCTGTCTAACTTACAGTCGGTTGATAAGAAACTTTCCAGTAAATCTAAATCCATTTGCCATGAGTTTTGATCAATATCGATTAATAGAGGAGCCGCACCTACGTATGAAATGGCATTTGCCGAGGCCACGAAAGTAACATTGGGCATAATTACTAAATCATTGTTTTCTACCCCAAGCAACTGAAGAGCAATATGCAAGGCTGCTGTGCCATTAACGACCGATACAGAAGACTCAACTCCTAAATACTGTGCAAATTCGACCTCAAACCTGTCAACAAAACTTCCGGCTGTAGAGATCCATCCTGTATCTAAGCACTGTTTTACATACTCCCACTCTTTACCAGCTAGGTTGGGCAAACTCAAAGGTATCATTGCTTGATTCCATATTGATCATAAAAAGATTCTTGGGAAGTTTCAGTCCCTTCTAAGTACTCTAGATACCAATTAATGGTCAAGGTCACGCCTGCTTGCCATTCAACTGAAGGAGAATAATCTAGATCATTTTTTGCTTTAGTTATATCTGGACACCTTCTAGATACTGATCCGGGGAAAGTGGGCGCGTATTCATAGTCACCAGAATAATCTAGTAACTCTCCTACAAAACGCGTAAGAGTTTCGATTGAAATCTCATCGCTATCGCCAATATGATAAATATTTTGATTTTTACCTTTTTCTACTGCTAGAACAGTACCAAGAACGGCATCATCAATATAATTAAAAGCTCGTGTTTGATCATGCCCATAAATTAAGAAAGGTGATTCATTTTTTTGAAATCGTTCTACTAAATGTGGAATCACATGGCGGAATCCCATATTAGGACCGTAAACATTGTGATATCTCACCACAACAGCCTCAAAATATCCTTGCCTTGCATAGTTTATAAATCCTGATTCTCCTAGCATTTTAGTAATAGCATAGGTAAATCTAGGGTGACTAACATCCTCTACAGTAAGCGGTACAGTCTCATTCGTTGGAACGTCATAACCAAATGCCTCTATTGTTCCTGCGTATGTCTCACTCGTTGAACTAAATACTACCCGACCACAGGAGGAGGCTTTCAACCATTCAAGAGAATTAAGCAAAAGCATTGAATTAACACGAATGACTTCATGTGGCACAGCATTAACCTTATCCACTCCTACCATTGCTGCAAGCATAAAAACATAGTCATAATCATGATCCAGCTGATCGAAGTTCTCTAGTTTTGTTAAATCTGCATTAAATATCTTTAACCGGTCAGATTCACGATATTTTTCTAGCAATGGCGTCTTTCCGCTGGAACTTCTTGAAAAATTATCGATAACATCTACATTGTAATCCCTGTTTTCAAGCAAGAACTGTGTAATATTGGAGCCAATAAAACCGCCACCGCCAATAATTAAGGCTTTCTTCATTTTTTATTCCTCGTTATGCCCAACACCCAAAACATAGAAGTTTTTGTTTTGAGAGAAGTGTGCAGGTAATTTATGTAAATCTAGCAAACCGACAGTATCAATGATGATCATTTCCTTTTTAGCGCATGCAATAAGTTCATAAATATCATTGTTATTTATATAATCTCTATGCCCAGTAGTCACAATAAGGATATCAAAACTGTTCACTAGGAAAGCCTCTAAAGATGTTTCTATTTCCAAATTTAATTCAGCCCATAATGGAACGTAAGGGTCTTGGCATTTGATATTATTAAAATGCATAGAAAGCCGTTTGTAAAAATCCTCAACTGGACTAAAACGTGTATCGCCAATCCCAGGGCCATAAGCCACCCCTAATAATCCAATACTCGTTGTTTCCTTATCATGATGCTTTAAAATATTACTGACAAAATCAAAACAAAACATCGGCATTTTGTCATTATTTTCAACTGCCTTTACTGACGACTGTAATCCTGACTCAAGACCAAAGAACTGCTCGCTAGCCCAACTTGCCATCAAAGGGTCTTTTGTAAGGCAATAACCGCCAACACCTATACCTGGATACATCAAGTTCGCGTGTGTAGGCCGTAACCTAATAGCGTCAACTACTTCATATAGATCTACTCCTGCATTCTCAGCGAATCGCGACCATTCGATCGCGAAAGATATATTCATGGCTCTATATGAATTCTCAAGAACTTTTGCCATTTCGGTAGATTCTGTCGTCTTTAAACGTGTGAGCGGATATTCATCAGTGGAGATCACAGTCTTCAAGAACTTTTCCACAGCATCAGCACTTTCTTCATTAATTCCTGAATATACCCTGTAGAAGTTTTTTATTGAATTAACATAGTTTGGTCCTGGCATCACCCTCTCATAAGAGTGTCCCAACTTGAATTTATCGGTCGGAAGGCCTCGAGATTTCAGGCTTTCAACTAGTATCGGATAGACCACTTTCTGGCAGGTTCCAGGAGGCACTGTGGTCTCAACCAGAATCAATACATCTTCTTTACATACCTGCCCAATTGACTCAATAGCTTTTTTAAAGCCCGCCAAAGGCACGTCAAATGATTCGATATTTCCTGTATCGTCTTTAACTTTGGTTACGTCTAAATTAATGTCTACTATTACTACATCCGCATACGAGAAAGCCATGGAGTCATAGGTGGCATAGAAGTTTTCTTGTCGCTTAGCATTATTAAAAAACTCAGAAACAAGTGGATCTGATGAAACAATAGGGCAAATTCCAGCATTTATCTCTGCTATTTTCCAATACGACTCCTCTGTAGCTCTATCCAAACCGATGACCGCGTATTCTCCATGATCACTATTTGCTACCACTAGAGACATCACCGTGCCTACAAATCCTAGGCCCTGGACAGCTACAATCTTTTTATCTTGGTGAAGTTTTGCAAAGTCATTGATCGACTGCTTGTCGTCGGTGATGGGGAGGCAGTAGTCATTGCCAGTCACCGTAGAGGTAGATTTAATTTCTTTCAAGATTTAACTCCTTACCTGTCAGTTTCTTTGTGTTTTTTAGATAGTCCGAGTCACAAACTGACTAACTCATAATTGATAGCAAGTGAGTTTTAAAATCCCTCGCTAAACTTGAATATTTTCGATGTTTTAAAATCCACTCCCTGCCCTTAACCCCCGTGGAGATCAATTCGCCACGATCAACCGCAGAAAGGTCTAAAATTTTATCCGCCAAAGCCTTAGAATCTTCGGCTTCAACAAACCAGCCACATCCAGCCTCATCAATCATGGAAGGAAATCCTGAATACGAAGCAATAATCGGTTTACCCGCCAGCATATAGTCGACTAGCTTATTCAATGACTGCCCATAGTGCCATACCTCTGATTTCTTAGTAGAAAGATATAGGATATCAAAAGTACTCATCGCCTCAAAAACGTTCTCCTTGCTTAAGAGCCCTTTAAATATAATATTATCGCAGTCCCTATACTTTTCTTCATAAAGACCGAGCAACGGTCCATCACCAACGATATGAAACTCAATTTTAGGCCTCACCAAATTAACATGGGCTATAGCCTCAAAAAGAGTTTCAAGTGCATTGGTCGTACCAATCGTACCCACGTAACCAATGACAAGATTGGAGTTTTTATTGTCAGTAGGATAATCAGATCTGAAATACTTGCTGGGATTGCGATCCGGATATCCGAATGGTAAGCAAATTACCTTGCCCTCGTTACCAGGAGCAACATTAGAAACATGCTGGCGGAGATTGGGCATTGTTCCAACTATCGAATCACTGACACCGTAACTCCAGCGCTCTAAGATGCTGAGAATAAAAATAAAGGGATTTTTTTTTGAAAATCCACCCTCCTCTATAAGAGTTAAAGGCCAGATATCTCTGACCTCAAACACTAACTTAGCTTTGTACCACTTACTCCAGATAAAACCATTTAAAATAGATATTACAGAAGGACTCGAGACCATAATTACATCTGGTGGGCGCAAATTTTTCTTTTTTGAAAGGAAAAATCTGAGCTCAAAATCTAGCCATGAAACTATTCGAGAAAGTGACTTTGCTTTACGATATTGCATTCCCAAAATTTGATGAAAAGAAAATGTAGATGAAATAACTTCAGTGCCTTTTTGATCATCCTCTGTTCGAAAAGCACTGGATGATGACGTTATCAAATCGATATTACATTCCATGTTCGACAGCTCATTCATCAGATAGAACGGCCTCATTCCGACATATCCATTGCCTGGCTTAGCTACATATTTACACAAATACCATATATTCATGCGTTATTTGGACCGTTCTTGTTTAACGAAAGACTTATATATTTTTTTATATTGGATCGCATCCGTCTCCCAAACTGCATCTTTAGCGTAATCAACCACTTTATTTTTAAAGGTTTCCACTTCAGCTGGCTGGATACTAACGACTGTATCTTTTACATCGCTAAACTGTGAGACCCAGCCGAGTTGATTTCCCATCACTATCCCCGATAGGTATTCCAAATTTCCACTTACGATAACCGGAAGCCCCCCATGTAGGTACTCAAAGAACTTATTTGGAAGGGCATATCTATAACTAAGCGAGGTGATATCAGAAATGAAGATACCAATATCTGCAGAAGCCGTATACGAGACAATGTCCTTCATTGGAACCGCAGGTTGAAAGTGAATATTGCTATATTTATCTACATGAGACTTTATTTCTAAGACATCAGATTCATCACCAAGCCCCATCAACACTAAATGGATCTCTCTACATTCAACAGATGAAAAAATCTTCAATAACTCCGATGTCCCCCGCGCTGGCCCAAAAATTCCTTGATATATTACAACTAGCGAGTCAGCGGGTATTTTAAAAATCTTTCTTAGCAGGTTACGATCTTTATTTTTTATTGAAACATCTAACGTCTTCGGAAGATTACGGATTGTCCACACATTCTTCAGTTTGTATCTAGTTACATACCACTTAGCAATGGGTTCACACACAACAACGACTTCGGCACAGGACGATATAAAAACTCTTTCGCTAACTTTCTCGATTCTTTTTTGCAGCCCTTTTAAATGGGTTCTCTCCGTTTCAAGTTCATGAGGAGTATAGATTAGAAGAGCTCCAGAAAATTTGGCCGCAAGCCATGATAATGGGAGCAACATGGAATTATGACAAGTAATGTGAGTAGGTCGAAATTTAAGGGATTTTTGCAGAATAAAGATCGCATATTGAATCAAACTAAACATTGCAAAGAGCTTTCTCAGAAATTTTGCCTTCGGAGAAAGAAGCCAATCTCTGTGTGAGGAGAGATATGTCTTTTTGCGGTAAACCTCAAGCCCCCAACTTAGTAATTCAAACGTCTCCAGACCTTCTCGCCACAAACCACAAACACCGATTCTGTCAAATACACCCTCTTGGATCGTATATTGAGTTTCTTTGAAAAGTCGGGTCTCTGATTCTATGCTTGAAAGAAATATATGTAAATTCATTGAACGATTCCAGTCTAATAACTCAAGTACTCATTTTTTTATGAAATATCGATATAATTTTGCGGCTTTTTTTACATGCTTTCGTAACAAGTCATTTCTCTTGCTGTTATTAGGATAATCAGAATAAAAATGAGGCGCCTCATTCATAACGCTATAGAATTCATCCAATTCTATCCCCAGCTTTTTACACCAGTAAATCCTATCCTGCTCGAGTTCGTTTGCATCATATAAAGGACTATTTAGTTCTTCGAGCGCCTCTTCACGCGTCATCTGATTTGAGACTACCAAACTAGCTAGGTGAGCTTTTCTTTTGTCATAACCAAACTTTTCAGGAAGATAATGTGCTTGAAAGAACTTAGTAAAAGTAGACTCGTAGTGCTTACCACCGTAATCACGCCACCCCATTTCACTCATTAGGAAACTTTTTGCCTTGTCTTTACTGTAGTCCAACCACTCAAGTGGTCTGTGCGTGCGCATATTCTTCAAAAAAGGGTAATAAATCAAGCCGTGCCATTGCGTATACAATGGGTAAGAGCGAAGCTTTCGAGTTCCGAATCTCTTCTGAATTGAGCATAAAGACCTTGCGTCGTTCGCATCGTAGCCCCAGCTCTCCGGAAGAATTGACTCGGTTTGCATATTGCCACCATTTAAAATATCTTTTATCCCGTATTTAGCTGCCTCACTATATAACGAAGCCACAAATGCATGGTCCTGAGGAACATCCAAATTTGCTATCCCTGATCTAAAAAAAGATCTCTGCAAGTCTCTCATCTCCTCCCAATCAATGACGATTGTATGAAGATCGATATCAAGCTTCTCAACTAAATTTTGAATATTGTTTACCGCAAGTTCCGAATTCCAACCGGCGTCTACGTGCACAATCAGGGGCCTAAGGCCTAGCTTCTTCACCACGTACCAAGATAAATATGAACTATCGACACCTCCACTAAGCCCCATAATGCAATCGTAATCTTTACCTTTACCCGCCTTCTTAAGGTAATCAACAAGTTTATCTAGCTCTCTATCACAATTTTCCTTGGATCCAATACTATGATTCAAATAGTCAAAGTAATTGTTACAGTGATTACAAATACCTGAATCGTCAAACGTTATCCAAGGATCAGATGTATCCATGACGCAATTGGAGCAGATCTGATAAGGGTGCTTATGTAAAAGTGATGTATTGACGTTTTTCTGAAAATCAAACATATAGTTTCCTTATATTACTTTTTAACATTTCCGACAAATTTAAGCCTAACAATTGAGCGAACATATTTTTTTTTCAACGCCTGGAAAGGTAGTAAGATACGGACACGCAAACGCCATACCAAAAACCACAAATAATGCTGTAATTCCAAAGCGTTGATTCGATAGTTGGCGCAGGTATAAGCGAGAAGCTCGCTATCGCAAGAATCAACAGTCCCAACTGCCAAAACATATCCAGTCTTTGGTGTCCTTTAATGATCCATATATAACTGAGCGGCGACGACACAAACCTTATTACAATCAATATTATCAATGGCTGAATTAACCTACCTGCATCCGACCATTGGTCACCAAATATTATTGGGAATATATATGGGAGTATTAATATGAATGGTACAAGCACAATTATGGACACCATGAGCATTAATACAAAATACTTATCAAAGGTCTTCTCACAATTTCCTTCCCTATTGTACTCCTCAGATGCTTGTTGCCGAAAAATATCCTGAACAGTATTTGAAAAAAAACCCAATGGCATATTGACCATTCTGTTTGCTAGCGAGTATTGCCCCAACAAACTTGGCCCAAATAATGAATTTATATAAAAGTCCGGTAGATATGAGGAGCTCGAGTTTATTAATCCAGCTGGCGTTGTATAAAAAGCAAGATTTCTATACTTATGAAAGGTGTTAAATGCATAATTTAGGTCGAAACAGTGTTCAATTACTCTCATGTCCCTAAAAACAACACTGAAGAGCAGCATTACAGCAATGACATTCCCAACAATATTAGCCCATACGAACCCAATGGCATCCAAACCAACTAAGCCTATACCTATTTGTACAAACGCCGTTGAGAAACCAAGAATCAACTGATTTAAACCTAGCTGCTTGTATAGGTTTCGCCTAATCCACCAATTATAAAAGCAAGTATATATTCCGGTAAGCGCCAGGGTAACTGGAAGCCATGGTGCAAGCTTTAGAAAATTAGTTCCAAATAAATTTATAAAGATCGGTTCTGGGATGCAAAACAAAACAACAGCAGAGAAGATTGCCACTCCAAGCGAGACGCTTAAGGCAAGCAAATTAGCGCGCGCGGCCTCTTCATCTGAGGGAGCCAGCAAAATAGCATTTTGGAGCGAAAAATGCGAAAAGGAGGATATTATTGCGACAACGCCAAAAAAAACTGCATACGTTCCAAAATCATCAGGCGAATATAGTCTTGCTATTATGGGAGCAGAGATAAGAGGGATAATTTGAACAAATGCCGCACTCCCCATAAAGTAAGAGTGCGACATATTAAATGGATTGTTCGCTTTCAAAAAGCCCCTAAGAGATTTCATTGATCGACTCTAACTTAGCTATCCTTTGTTGCTCTGTAGGATATTTAATAAGAACCGCTCTATGCTTACCATGAAATACAAACATGGCGCCAGCAGCAGCAGCAGAGGCCCCACCAATTCTAATTGCTGCATCAACATCGTCGAGGTTCCTTGCTCCGCCTGAAGCAACTACTGGCACTGAAACCTCATCTGAAATCCGATTAATCAAGTCAATATCGTAACCACATAATTCTCCATCATTATCAATAGAATTAATTAAAATTTCACCAACGCCCTGCGATTCAAGCTCTCTAGCCCAGCCTTCTGGAGTAAATGGAATTTTTTCTGTGCCACCACAGATCCTGACCTCTTGTCTGCCGTACCAATTTCTTGTCACGTCTATCGAGCCTACTATTGTAGATACACCAAAATATTTTGATAATGCCGGGATTAAATTTCTATCTTTATATGCTGCCGTGTTGACAATCACCTTTTCAAATCCAATTGCGGTGAGCCTTCGGACAATTTCAACTGAGTTAACACCACCGCCATATGACAAGGGCATAAAACATTCACTCGCGATGTCTTCCAAAATTCTAAAGTCTGGACCTTTATTAGTCTTAGACGCGTCGATATCAAGAAAGCATAATTCGTCAACTTCTTTTTCGTTGAAAATTTTAATACAATTTATCGGATCCCCTATATAAGCGGGATTCTTAAATTTTCGTGTCTTATATAGGCCTGATCCTTTTAAAAGCAATACAGGAATGATTCGTGTTCTCATGTAGGCTTTATACTCATTGATGAATGGGTTGATATAACTTTGGGATACTATTTATTGTTTTTATAACCGCTTCAAAATCTAAATTTATTGAATCCAAATACCATTGTATGGACTCATAGCGAGGTTGATTTTCAACGGCAACTAACTTCAGTGCTTCCTCCCTAGAAATCATTCCCTCTCGAATTTGGTTGCTTCTAAAAGTATCATGCTCAGTAAAACCAGCAACTGTATAATAGACATAGTTATATAACGCTGCAGTGCCATCACCAATACGCCAACTAGTTGGAGTGTCATTTGCCCACTCCCAGTTGTAACTCTTTAGAGTAGAATCAACGATCTCTTCATCCCAAGTCCAGTAATCAAAAATATGGTAATAATCAGTTTTTTTATTAATACTGCGCCAGTACTCACCACTCAGGGTGTCGGCGATTGAAGAATTAAAATAGGAGGGGTTTTTGAAATATTCTTTGTACCGCTTATATTGGTATTCTAATTGAGACATCATTCCATTGCTGTATACATGTTCATTTGAAAAACCAGGAGCAATATTCAAAAAACCAGTTTTGAAATGCGTTGTTTCCATTGGATTAACGCCCCACAAATTGAGGCTGATACCAGTTTCTTTTTTTACATCTTCACAATACCTAAAAAAGTGCTTATCCCCCGCAGTCCATAAACTGATCATTCCAAGGTGTGGGTTTTTCAGCCAAGCAGATACATTCTTTCGAATATTATCCCTTTTCTTTGTGATATCAGCAGCGATGATAATATTCTCCACCTTCAGCTTAGAACATATGCGACTAATATTTCTTCGACCAAGATCGGTTACCATCCCCCAGTCATAGGTATAAGCAATTGGATTCATACCTAACTCTTCGACTATTAGATGCATCCCATAGCTGCTATCTCTACCTCCTGAGAAAGGAACTATGCAGTCCCGAGAACCTTTTCTACGGTATGGTTCCATTAGTGATTCAAGAACCGAAACCGGTTTAGGAATATTTTTTAACGTATAATTATCGCAGTAATTACAAACGCCATACTCATCAAAACTAATATAAGGCATTGTTTCCGGCAAAATGCATTTCGTACATCGCTTTAGATCATGCTGAGGACGCTCGAGTAATTGATCTCTCGCAGACACAAACTCAAATTTCGGAAGAAGATAATTTCTATTTTTTGTGACCGCATCATCGATTACGATATCTTCATAGTTAAACTTGTAATCGTAGGAAAATAGTCCAAAAACTTGCGTAACTGATGTTAGTGAGATCGAGGTGAGAGGATAGCTTTCAGAGGACACATAAACCGAGTCGCCCTTAAATCCGTAATAAAGACTCCCATTATTCGAGATTAAATACACTTTATTAATTTTTGGAGCTATTAAAATAGCGGATATGACTCCCTCACAAACATTAAAAATCTCCTGTACTGCATCATCCTCACTGAGTCCTTTTTTGCTAAAGTGCTCAAATAGGGCGGGAATTACTTCCGAATCAAGCTCAGTCTCAGCCTCTAATCCAAGTAACTCCCAAATTTTTAGATAATTGGTAATAATTCCATTGTGGATTACTATCAAATCATCTTTTATCACTGGCTGATTATTGGAGACATCATTTGTCACCAGCCTACTATGACCAGCAATAAAAGAAGACGTCAAATACCCCCCTGTATCTTTAATTAACTCTACGGATCCGTAGTCTCTCTTTTTTACCTGAATATCTCTTTCTGCTTGAAAAATAAGGCCCGCAGAGTCTACTCCTCGTGCCTGCGCAGTTCTAGCTAGATGACTGACATCACCTGCATTCAATCCTTTTTCATGCTGAAATATTGCATAAACTCCACACATATTGGTACCTTAGGTATATAGTTGAATTAAGAATGCTCTTCTTCTAGTATCTCGATATACGCTTCAACCAATCTATTTGATTGAGTTTGCCAGCCCAAGCTTTCTATATCTCTAAACCGAAAGTCTTTTTCTGTATTTGATAGTGCTAACACTGCAGCGACCATATCAGCCTCAGACTCACCGCATGTTTCACCGATTTCATGCTCTTGAATAACTCTGGACAGTTCTGGGAAATCTGACGCTAGCACAGGTAGACCTGCAAAGCAGCACTCAAATAATTTGTTAGGAAGACATAAATAGTCACTAAGTGAAATGTTTTCAATCATACAAAGCCCAAAATCACATTCGCTAACAAGGGGAACTACATCTTGATGATCTACTGGTTGATGAATATGTATATTAATATTTTTGGAGCTATAGCCCTCTATTAATTTATCATAAGCCCCCCAACCCACAAAAAGTATATGTGAGTCGATATCGTTTCTGGCAAAAACTTTAAGAGCTCTTGGTATTCCTCGCCCAGACGAGAAAATACCTAAATAAACAAATATCTTTTCGCTGTTTGAAATCCCAAATTTGTGCCTAATACCAAAACTAACTCTAGACTCTTCGACTTGAGTCGAGAATTCTGGCGCGTTTAATATAACAATATTCTTCTTATCGCCAAATTTTTCAACATACCATTTATTAATCGATGGGCTAACGGAAATAAATAAATCAATATGGCGCCAAGACATTGCTTCGATAAATTTCGTGACCAATGAGTTTGTCGAACTCTGAAGGTTTTTATTTGACTCAAGTTCATGTGCATCATAAATTAGTTTTGCTCCACAAATAACCTTAATAACCAGACCAATCGGGAGCACCAGTGCATCATGGCAATGAATTATTTTAGGCCTCATTCGAAGGCTATATTTCAGGGAGAAAAAAAACAGTTCGAAAAAGGTAACGGCATGTTTCACTGATTTAATTTTTGAAAAAAGGCGACTCAACCCACGTTTACACGTAAAGAGATTCAAATCCTGATTTTGACTAGATCGGCTCTTTTTTGGATCTGGCTCCTCTAATCCGACCCCATATAGCTTGAGGCCATGTTCGTGACTAAAGCTTTTAAGCGATCTCATTTCTTTGAGAATTCTACTGTCGTTCTCAATATTCGTATCACTTATGTGAAGTATGAAATTTGACACGGTCTTATAAATCTACAAAGTTCTTAAGCAAACTGAATCCGAAAGAGTGGCTTTTTTCTGGATGAAACTGGACACAATGCAAGTTATTCTTTTGAAGACCACAAGCGAATTTATAGCCGTAATCTGTGGTCATTGATATTATCGAATTATCGTTTGGAGTCAAAACATATGAATGGACAAAGTAAAATCTTGGTAGTTTTTTACAGCCATAAAGTAATTGGGAGTTTTTATGATCTTCGACATCTCTCCATCCAATATTAGGCAGTGGCCATCTTCCCTTTATATCTTGATGATTAAATTTTTTCGTCTCAGCATCAAACCATCCTAATCCCGCCTCGGTGCCCTCTTCGCTGCATTTAGTCATCAATTGAGCCCCGAGACAAATCCCCAATATCGGAATTTTCACTTCTAAAGCCATATGATTTAGTACATTCTCAATATTTAATTCACGGATTGCTAGCATTCCAGAATCGAACGAACCAACGCCTGGTAGTATTAGCTTTGAAGCATCACCTATCACATTAGAATCATTCGAAATTATTGAGTCCTCACCAATTTTGGCAAGCATATTTTTTACTGAACCCAAGTTACCAAGCCCGTAATCGATAATGGTTATCATGAATTATAAATCTCTAAATACTGAGGTTTGATACAAAGAAATCCTACAAAGAACCAAAAGGGAGGCCATGTAAAAAAAGCATATAAGCTCCCCAGTCCTAAAAAGAACAATGCCCATAAAAAGGCCAACTTATCAACGCTGGCAAGCGTTCGCAATCTAGGGAGTGCAATTGTCAACAAAATCATTGAAAAAATAATAAATCCAAGAACTCCAGTGTGAGTCAAGATCGATAGTATTATACTGTGGATATAGGTGCCCTCGGGCAATCCGATGTGCTCGTCTGCCAAAAAATTACCGAATACGGGGTCAACACTGAGCTGATCAAAAAAGGTTAGCACGTAACCAGCGCGAGAAGTGACTGATGTAATATCTAGTGACCCCTCCATAAGTGGTTGCAATCTACTAGTTAATGCAATGATTTGAAAAAAAGGCGAATTCATTAGGTAAAAAACGCCGAGCAACATAAAACCTATTAAGAAAAATTTTCCCATCCAAGAGGCATGGTAAAAAGAGCTCCAAAAAAATATTGCCACCGCAAGCCCCCAAAACGCGACGATGCCCGTTGAGCCAATAAAAGCGATCACTGCGACACAAAATGTTAGACTTGAGACAAACGCTATTTGCACATAAAGAGGCTTCCTCCCTGGCCATAAAAGCTCCAGCAGCAACATCATTAAAGAAAATAAGATGATGGTGAAGTCGGTTATGGGTTGATAATTTTCAGATATTACTGGATCTTGTAGATAACTAACGCAGGTAAAGACTAGGGGTAAAGGAATAAGCAATGCAATAGATTTAAAGAGGCGTTTACTTGCGTTAGCTGTAGCGGGTAATTGATAAACTCTTTGTAAAGTCTGTATAGAAAGCGCAGAACCGGCGCCAATTACTGCTAATGGAAGTAATCCAAACCGTGGCGAAATTAAAATTCCATCAACTGTAAAATTATCTCCCGAAGTCAATAAAATTCTAAGTCCCACATAGACGAAGAACAGTAGAATAATTAATACTGAATTAAAAAGGACCTGCTTATAGCTTATTCCCACAAGAATTTTACAAATTGCTAACGAAAAGCAAAAAATCCATCCCAGAATACTTATACCGTTGTGGGGAATACTAAATATATCTAGTCGAATAGTTGTAGATAACTGATATATAAGAACTACAAAAAATAAAATCGACGTTAGAAATGAGAGTTTATTATTATAATTAATATTTATAATAGCCTCTTCAATTCATTTATTATTGAATCTTGCTGACGAGTATCCAAGTATGGATGCATAGGGAGACTTAGAACATGTTCTGATAAATATTCAGACTGTCGTACACCAGTGCTCACGGAAGGGTAATGTTTATAACCTGATTGCTTAGATAGTGGATTAGGGTAGTAAATAACAGATGGGATTCCAGCTTCTTTTAATTCTTTTTGTATAGAATCTCTTGACTCAAGAATTAACGTGTATTGAGCCCAAGCAGAGGTGCCGTTACTCTTAATCTTTGGCGTCTTAACTAGTTGCCCTAGACTGCTGTCGTATTTATCTGCAACGATCTGACGAAGCTTAAGTTCTTTAGGAAAAATCTTAAGCTTTTCTAGTAAAATTGCAGCTTGAATAGTATCGAGCCTTGAGTTCAAACCAATTCTTACATTATCGTATTTCTCTGAGCCCTTGCCATGAAGCCTAATAGAGTTAATAAGCTCAGCATCTGAATCATTATTAGTAAATACCGCTCCTCCGTCTCCATAGCATCCCAAGGGTTTTGCAGGGAAAAACGATGTCGTTGTAGCATCTCCCATACTTCCAACAGATCTTTCATCAAGCGTTGCACCAAAGCTTTGAGCACCATCAACTAATACTTTGATTTGATTTTCATGCGCAATTTCAGTTATCGCATCAACATTTGCAGGATATCCAAATAAATCTACTGGAATAACAGCTTTAGGCCTCAACCCCATCTTTTTAGAATCTATGATAGCTTGTTTAAAACTTTTAGGATCGATGTTAAATGTATCCTCACAAACATCTACAAAAAAGGGTGTGGCACCTAATTGAGCCGGGGCCTCTGCCGAAGCGACATAGGTGAAAGACGGGACAAATACTGCATCTCCAATCCCTATACCCCAGGCCATCAAGACAAGTGTCAATGCGTCCGTACCATTAGCGCAGGTAAATGCATGCCTAGCCCCAGTAAACTCAAGAAGTTGGCCCTCAAATTCTTTCACCTCAGGGCCCATAATGTACTGCCCGTGATCTAAAACTCTCCTAATTGCCAAATCTAACTGCGGTCTAATTAATTTCTGTTGAGCCGCAAGATCTATAAACTGCGTCGGTGCCGAATATTCGCTCATTAAATAATTTCCTCAAGTTTGTTTGGGGTAGCAAGTCGATAAGCAGTGCCTTCAATTGGGCAAATCAAATCCTCATCAAGACGACCGCCAGCTTTACTCACCCAGCCTATTCTTCTTGCTGGTGTTCCAGCCATCAGGGCGTAGGCCGGAACCTCTTTGGTAATTACAGCACCCGCCGCAACAAAGCAGTATTCACCCAGATCATGGCCACAGATAATAGTGGCATTGGCACCAATTGAAGCGCCGCGCCTCACTATTGTCTTCCGATATTCATCTTTGCGTACGATTTCAGAACGTGGATTATTCACATTAGTAAAGACGCACGACGGCCCACAAAACACGCCATCCTCTAGAGTAACCCCTTCATAAACGCTTACATTGTTTTGTATTTTGACTCGACTACCCACTACCACATTTGGCCCAATGACCACATTTTGACCGAGGGAACAGTCCTCACCAATACCACAATTGGACAGTATATGACTGAAGTGCCAAACCTTAGTCCTAGAGCCTATAGTCACATTTTCATCCACATAGGACGATTCATGAACAAAAGCATTTTCGTGTATTTCACTCATAGAATTGCCAACCTCACCGCTTCATTTTTGCTTTCAGATAGAGACGCCGCAGAAAGCACTTTGAGCACGCTCAGACCTTCATCGCCATCAGTCAAGGGAGCAATATTCTCTCTAACAACATCTAAGAAGTGCTGGCACTCGTTCCTTAACGGCTCAGATTGCGGGACCTCCCGATACTCTACTTCAGCTTTTTCAAGCCTTGGTAGACCATCAGTAGTCTGCACAACGTGACGATATAGCGCGAGTTTTTCGGCCCACGGCTTGGTATCATCGAAAACAGCCATGGCATCTTTACCTACCACAACCAGTTTTTGCTCTTTGTAGGGATGTAGCCAAGAAACTGAAACGTGTGCCTTTAGGTCCGACTTAAACTCCATATGTACTGTGGCAGTGTCTGCAATATTAGGCTGAAGAATACTGGAGGACTGTGTCCTTACTACTTCGGGCTCTTGACCAGTTAAAGACAAGATCATTGAGATGTCATGTGGAGCAAAACTCCAGATCACGTCCTCTTCCGAGCGGACCTTTCCGAAACTCAATCGATTCGAATAAACATAACGCAAAGATCCAAGCTCCCCTGACTCAACAAGCCCTCGGACTGCCATAAAGACAGGATGGTATTGAAGGAGGTGTCCAACCATTAGCTGAACATCATTTTCCTTTGCAGACACTATCATAGCCTCTGCTTCCATCCTATTCATCGCCAGAGGCTTCTCAACATAGACATGCTTCCCAGCATTCATAACCTCTATCGCCATAGACGCGTGAAGAGGAGCAGGAACTGCTAGGACCACACCGTTGGTACTTGGATCATTTAAAACTTCCGTAAAAGAGAAATTATTCACTGTATATTGCTTAGCATAGTTCTGGGCAAGCTCAGAATTAGGGTCACATACAGCACCCAGAGCTCCTAATTCAGCAAAATTGCGCACCAGATTTCTCCCCCAATGGCCGCAACCAACAACTGCAATGTTTTGTTTCATATAGATCTCATGTTATTTAAACAGTTCAGCCTGTTCATATTGATCAAGCCCAAAATACAACAAATTACCACAGTCTATAACCGAATATCCGAACCCAAGAGCGGAAGGACATATTTCAAGTCGTACACCACATGGCGTTCTTTTCCGAGACTACGGATTTTATCCTCACCCCACATCTTGTAATCACTATGATCAACAGCGAGTACGATTGCATCATATCTACCTTCAACTAACTCTGCCTGGAGCTTGATGCCATATTCATGCTCCACTTCTTTTGCCGATGCCCAGTGGTCATGAACGTCGACATTCATATTAAAATCTTTAAGCTCTCTTACAATATCAATGATTTTAGTGTTCCGAACATCAGGACAATCTCCCTTGAATGTAAAACCTAAAATAAGTACCTGCGCTTGATCAATATGTATTTTTTTTCGACTCAACGCCTTGACAAGCTGAGTCGCCGTATACGGGCCCATACCATCATTAATACGTCGGCCAGCTAAAATAACCTCTGGCTGATATCCTACTTCTTTGGCCTTGTAGGTCAAATAATAAGGGTCAACAGAAATGCAGTGACCACCAACTAACCCTGGTTTAAAAGGCAAAAAGTTCCATTTAGTTCCTGCTGCTTCCAACACCTCTTGCGTATCAATATTTAAGATATTAAAAATCTTAGCGAATTCATTTATGATCGCAATGTTTAGGTCGCGCTGAGTATTTTCGATCACTTTGGCAGCTTCAGCAACTTTGATCGAACTTGCCAAATGAGTGCCGGCAGTAATAATTGAGAGGTATAAATCATTTATTACGACGGCAATTTCGGGCGTTGAGCCCGAAGTAATCTTTTTTATTGTAGTTAGAGTATTTTCCTTATCACCCGGATTAATCCGCTCAGGACTGTAGCCAGCATAAAAATCTTTGTTGTACTTGAGACGCGAACCGCTCTCCAGTATCGGAATACAGACTTCCTCTGTGGCACCCGGATATACGGTCGATTCATAAATGACAATATCGTCCTTCTTCAGGACACTCGCTAACATGGTCGATGCTTTCCTTAATGGAGTCAGATCAGGTGCGTTGTTATCGTCAATAGGAGTAGGAACAGTAACAATAAACATATTACTTCCCCTCAAATCATCAATATTATTTGAGAATGTTAGATTTTTTGCGTCAAGCATCTCATCTGAACTAACCTCAAGGGTCGCATCATAACCTTTTTGTAATGCTGCAATTCTAGATTTATTGACGTCGAAACCAATAACATCTCGAGACCTCCCAAACGCAACAGCAAGCGGCAAACCTACGTAACCAAGACCAATAACTGCAATTTTCTTATGCTCGCTCATAAAGCTTTCTTTCCTTGTAATAAACTTTTAAAAAACAAATAAATGTAAAAATCAAAATATCACTAAAGATTTACTCATCAAAATGATAAAAACTCAGCTCACCGTCAATATTGATCGGTAACTCGAGATCATAATCGCGGTAGGCCCTATAAACCCGCAACTTTTCTCCCGCAGAGCTAAAGAAAAACTGGAAGGCAATATCACTATCCGATGTTACTTCAGTGATATCATTAATACCTCGAGCCCAGTTAATAAGCCAGTTTCCATTCTTTAATGGGAAAAATGAGCCTCCGGAGCTGGTATACTCAGAATACGAGCCGTTAAGAGAGTAATCTCGCACAAAACTCGCTTGCCCAGCATCTAGATCTAACGAATATTGTAGTGCCCGGCTAAATAAACCTGAGGTCTCTTCTCTAGTCCCATTACAGTGACCACCGTTATCAAAGATATATAAATTTCCACCCTCATCTTCTGACGCTGTGTGCTGCCCACAAAACTCTTCAAAAGAATCACCCACAATCTGCAATGACGGATCTAAGCCACCGATATCCCATATTGTCGCACCAGTACCTGAGGCCCTATCAATTTTTACCACCATAGAGCACCCTCTCAAAGAGGCAATGAGATTGCCATCGGGCGCAACCTGAATAGAATTCAAGTGGGCATAATCATCTGGAAACCTATGGTTCAAGCAATTATTGACATCAATGTGATCCCATGAGTCCCACTCGAAGAGCACTTCACCTTGATCATTTAGCTCCTGAATTACAGAGTCACGCGTGAGCTCGCTCTCTGAAAGACCCCATGGTCGCATATCACGATAACTTGAATTGTATGAGGCGAGAATAAAAGTCCCTTCCGTGGTAATTAAAAACTCGTGATTATCTGTATGATTTAATCCTACTGTGTTTAATCGTCTCTCTTCCTGAAACGCCGCATTTAGAACAACTATGGTGTTATCCCATTGCCCAAATTCATTCCTAGAGATGTCCCTCAAGGCATATGAGTATCGGCCATCAGAATGACGTTTAAAGTCTGTTACTCTTCCATCTATGACTCTTCGAAAAAGTGGTACGCCATTATTATCTAATATAAGTAGGTAGCCCTTACCTCCAGAATTAGGAGACATGATCATAACTCCATCATCAACCTCTTCCGTTTTGGTAGTAATCTCCATTAGAGGAAATTCACTAGTAACACAATGAAGATAGTATTTTTCGCTATAACCCTCCAACGCCAACTCAACAACAATATCATTTTCCGAAGTGTACCCATCAACACTTCCTGACGCTGCTCCAGTTCCCGACATAACATTGTTAATATAAATCTGTGCCTCTTGATTTATACTAGTTAATTCCATAGAAAATAATTCACCGTCACCACAACTCGCTGCATAGTGACGAGTGTCAGGAGAAAATTGAGGATAGAAAATATTACTAACACTATCCACAGTTAAATCTGATAGAGTTAACAATGGAGGGTTAACAACATCATTTTCATTATTGCTAGAACCGCACGATACCAACAAAAAAATGGCCACAAACTGCGTTAGAATTAATTTTTTATTGCTTCTCATACTCACCTCTAAGTAAATTGCTAATCGGAAATCCCAAAAAAACGGGCCACTATATCTCTGACATTTGATAAGAGCCTTTATCGCTAACCAGACACACCGCTCACCGCCGCACTCTCATCCATCTGTGAGGACCTTAGTCGGCTCAGCGTGATCAAGTACACAGCACACTGCAGCCCAAAAATGCCAAACCAGGCATTGCTCTGGGTCGGGATCCAGCCAAGGGCGTATATTATCAAACAGACCCCCGATGAGGCACCACTGATGGTCAGCCCTGTTAAGGAGTTAGGCGTAACCCGAGACTCAAATTTTTGCGCATAAAAGGCATACAGCCGGTTATGCAGGTGGCCATTGTCAGCCTGAAGCGGTGAGAGGCCCTTTCGCGTTCGGCGGACAACGCTCACCACAAAATCAACGCAAGGGTACGACAAAAGGCACGCCATGAATCCGGCCGAAAAATCTCCCTCGGCAACACCCAGC
>ENA-OSET01001421-OSET01001421.1-sediment-metagenome-genome-assembly--contig:-NODE-1421-length-24819-cov-4.455218_pt1 | contig 24819 bp, 20 predicted proteins | sample MGYA00237882_ERZ534229 | MGnify/ENA primary metagenome ERZ534229 (study PRJEB26408, sample SAMN06266212) | sediment metagenome | isolation source: Hudson Canyon methane seep mesocosm | place... | reverse complement strand
TTAAAGCTTTGTGTTTTTGTATTCGATAACTTTTATATTCGATAACAGCGCAAAAAAAAGCGAAAATGGATGTTAAAGTGGTCGATTGATCAGTTTGTCGGCAACTTCATTCAATACGTCGTAGCGGGTATCAAAGCTGGGGAGAATCATTAATTGATTGAGTCCCGCGGCTTCGAGTTCGTCAATTCGCTCAATCAGTTCGTCTTGAGTCCCAAGCATACAAGTCGCCCTTAATACGTCTTCAGTTAAAAAGTGTTCTTCTTCCGGTAGAACCCAACAATTATGTCCAGCATGAATGCGTTGGTGGCGTCGCTCCAACGGAAACTTCTCCAGTAATTTAACATAATCGTCCCAAATGCCTTGCAGATGAACAGGAGGCTTCTTCTTGAAATTTCGCCATTGATCATAGGCAAAGTGCACAGTCGACATCGCCATTGCGCCGCATTGATTTTTCACTCTGGTTGACGTCACTGCCTCGCCAGGGTTAAGAACAACGATGGTAGTGAGCGCGGTCGTATAAAAGGTGTTTCTATCAAGCACTGCACCCTTTTGCCGAGCACCGGCTTCAATCCATTGCCAAAAAAGATCCATGACCCCCGCGTCAGCTGGCATCCCCAATACGGCACCGTCGCCGTGCCTCCCCGCGAGCCCGAGAGATTTAGGCCCAAACCCTGAAACATAGACCGGAATCTTGCTTTTGAAATCAACAAACCCCTTGTCGGGCATGATATGTCGAATTGGAATCAAATCTTCACCATGCTGCAACAAAGCCTCTTCACCTTTTACCAGAGGTACGATTTGGGAAAGATATTGATCGAAGGGTTTTATCCGCAGTGGAGGCAGCCCCATAATACGTGTCGCGGTATTTCCCGCGCCCACGCCGAAAAAAGTACGACCCGGTGCGATAGCGTTAATCGTTGCGATACTCGCCGCATTGACGGCGGCCGGCCTCGTGCCTGCTATTGCGACACCCGTCCCGAGATTGATTGTCTTGGTCCTGGCGGCGGCAAGCGCGAGACAGGCATAACAGTCTGACCATAACATTTGGCTGTCCGCTAGCCACGCGTGGCTGTAACCGAGTTTCTCTGCTTCAACAATGTAATCTATATCGTTGATATGAGACGCAATGCAAACGCCAAAATCCATAAAACTTCTCCTTGATACTTTTTAGGACACATCGCACATCAAAACCTGAACGAACAAAAAGAATGACGAACGATCATCTTACCCATAACGAGTTACGCTAAAACGTTAACATTAGCGCGCTGGTTTCGAATATTGTCCGTCAGGGTTGGATCGTCATGAACAGAAACGAGTGTCTTACCAAAATTTTTCCCCTCTAACATGGCAGCGAAAGCCGTCGGTGCGTTTTCCAGTCCTGGCCAAAGATCTTCTTTATATTTCACAAGTCCCGCACTAACCCACTGCCCCATCTCGGAAAGAAATCTCTGCTGGTAGTCAGCAACATAATTACCTACAAACAGTGAATAGACGTGCATTTTTTTCTTATCGAAGGTTGATTGACCCATTTCCCGCCAAACATCATGGGGATTTTTTCCGTCCATATTCCCGTACTGTGAGACTAATCCGCAGAGACTAATTCGCGCATTTTTGTTAAAAATCGAAAGCAAAGATTGAAAAGTTTTGCCACCGACATTTTCGAAGTAGATATCAACACCATCGGGACAGGCCATTTTCAAATCTTCTTCAAAGCTATCACTAAGGTGAGAAACCGCCGCATCAAATCCCAGTGTATTGACCAAAAATTGGCATTTTTCCTGTTTGCCAGCTATCCCCACAACTCTGCAGCCAACTATTTTAGCGATTTGACCTGCTATTTGTCCGACACCGCCTGAAGCCGCCGATACCACAAACGTTTCACCCGCTTGCGGCTTGCATTGCAGGTAACTACCCGCATAGGCCGTCAAGCCCAGCATGCCCAAAACACCCAATGCGGTAGAAACGGGTGCTAAGTCGCGGTCCAGTTTACGAGGAGTCATGTAATCAAAGCTAGAGATGTTTCTTCCCGTCAGGCCATATTCTTGCCATCCATTTGTATTGAACAGGATATCGCCTTCGCGATAACCTTCGTGGCGACTTTCGATGACCTGCGACACAGTCCTCCCGTGACATACGTCACCGGGTTTTTCCGTACCATTGCGCCGTCTTCCCCACTGATAGGGATCCAGCGATAGATACAAAGTTTTGGCAAGTAGTTGTCCGTCACCGGGCGACGGGGCTGCTATTTCCTGGAAGCCAAAGTCCTCCTCTACCGGATATCCCTGTGTCGGTGTACGGGCGAGCTGCCACTGTCTATTAAGCTTCATCGTTTTCTCTTATTTTTTGATTCAGGGGTTTGGTTTCGTTTTTTCCTTGCAACACTTTTCTTGCAACACTGTCCTAACGACACGTTCTTAGTAACACTTCCCCAACAATACAGTTATTCGCAATTTTTTATACCATTATGGTGCGGAGACCATCAGTCCCTAAACACTGAGACTATCGTCAGCCTTGATGAACCGTCATATCTTAGCGTAAATGGTCACTCAGGGTATTGCCACCCAAAAATACTCAGCGAGGAAAAGCTACGTTTCCATCGGTCTTTTAAGACAATGCCTGTACATTCGCACGAGCTTGTGGGAAAAATATAGCTATTTCATTGAACTCCCCGACCGATTGATACTGGTGTGCAAGAATTGCTTTTATGGTAAGTTGTCAATATACACAATAATGACGACTTTTTCTTTACGGTAAACAAGCGATGCCAGACAGTATTCAGGAACTAACTCCCATAAAAAGCGGTTTCTTTGAGACTCTGCGTTTGATGAAAAAGAGCTATAATAATCCGTTGGAGCATAGCCAGTATTTGCAAGAAAACCATGGCAATGCAGTCATGCAAAAAGTCGGAAAATTTACGTTTGTCCACTTATTCGGGGCTGACGCTAACCGCCTCGCCCTACTGAACCAAGACCAGATTCTCTCTAATAAAAAAGCCTGGGACCGTATCATCGGTCGAATATTTCCCAATGGACTGATGCTTCGTGACGGTTCTGATCATCGTTATCATCGTCGCATTATGCAGGCAGGCTTTAAGAACAAAGCCATGAAGGTATATCTGGACAGTATGGCAAAGCAAGCCCACGATTCGATAGCTGAGTGGACAAGCTCAAACAAACAACAACTGTTAGTTTATCCCACCTTTAAAAGCTTAACACTTGAATTAGCAGCGACGATTTTTCTCGGTATGGAGCTGGGAGACGATGCAAAAAAAATTAGCCGAGCATTTGAAACGACCGTAGCGGCTTCAATGCCAAAGATTCCATTAGCAATTCCCGGCACGATTTTATGGAAAGGTATCAAAGCTAGGAATTTCATGTGCGACTTCTTTCTCGCACAAATCGAGGCTAAACGGGCAGGAAATGGTAATGATATGTTTTCAATACTCTGCCGAGCCAAAGACGAGGACGGCAACCAATATACCGACCAGGAAATTGTCGACCACATTATTTTTCTGATGATGGCTGCACACGACACAACGACCAGTACACTGACCAGTATGACTTATGCCTTAGCTAAGAACCCGGTCTGGCAAGATCGACTCTACGAAGAAGTGCAGAGCCTCGGCGTCGATTCATTGGATTACGACAGCCTAGACAAAATGATTGAAACCGACCTTGTCATGAAAGAAGCATTGAGGATGTATCCTCCCTTATCCACTTTACCCAAGTACAGCTTGAAAGCCTTTGAATTTGAAGGATTTACGATACCCGCCGATTCGATGGTAGTAACGTATCCTATCCATACGCACTACATGGAAAGTTATTGGGACGAACCGACAGTCTTTGACCCCTTGCGATTTAGCGAAGACCGTGCGGAACAAAAGAGGCATCCCTACTGCTGGGTTCCTTTCAGTGGTGGCGCCCATATGTGCATCGGCCTGCACTTTGCTAGCATGCAGATCAAACTGGTGCTATTCGAAATGCTTAAACATTACCGCTGGTCCGTCGCAGACGGCTATGAAATGCCTGTTCAACAATCCCCTATTTCGAAACCAAAAGACGATCTTCCAATAGTCCTAGAAAAGCGATAATGAATTCAAACAGGGTCTTTTAGAATTAAAGCCGCCGTTGACCGAATTGAATGGATTAACAATGCTATCCAAAGCATAGGCCTCTCAATGACGGAATCAATACAAGGGCATCAAATACGCTGACCGATATATCGACCGGTAACTACTTCCGGATTCCGCACTGCCACTTGTTATTGGTCAATTTTCGATAAACGACTAGATTATTTTCCTGCAATTATTCATTCGTTCGAGCAAAGTCTCGTAGCGCGGCGTCGACACAGGCCCAATGGATATCCAATCATACAACAATGAATTTAGCGCGGGTTTTATCTCCTGATTATTCTGCCCAAGCCCTTTTTCCAGACGTTTGACTTGATACGCCATCCGGATTGCCTGATCTTCTTGCGGTGACGACTGACCGCATAAAATTTCTGCTCTGATACAGAGCATCCGCAATGCCAGCTCATTCTCTTCGATCGTCGTTGCCGAGTGTTCACTAGCAAATTTCTGTTCTATAGCCGTGTGTCCGCCCTTAGGCCAACGTTCAATACTGTCAACAAACGTTTGAGCACTGGCGCGAAGAGCAGTCACGCTTTCGGGATCAGCGTTCTCAAAAGACGCTAATTGAAACAGACGTATTTTGTTCGCGGCTTCAAGCAGATTTGTCCATGTCGCATTTTTCAAAGCCGCGCGCTGTGCCGACACTGCAGCTTCAAAACGCTCGATTGATTGAGAAATCCTTTTTCTTAATTCGTTACTTTCAGCCCTGGGTAGCTGATCAATATCCCTAATCTCTGTTTGAATTGTTTTTACCCGGTCAATAACCTCTAATATGGCCTGCCCTTTTAAATTCGCTAGTTCGTTTACTTCACTGTTTAACGAATTCATACGATTTTTGTTCTCCTCCAAATCAGCCTTAAATAGCTCGGATTGAACTTTGCGTTTCTCGAAAACGGTGTCACAGGCGGCTCTAAATTCTTTCCACAACCGATTGTCATCTCTCCGTGCGGTTAAGCCTATTTTTTTCCAAAGTCCTTGTAATTTTTTCACTTCGTCGGTAGCTTGTCGGCTATCTTCGAGTTCGAGAGAATGAAGCGCTTTTTCAATTAACAATCGTTTAGAGGCTACATTTTTCTCGTATTCGGAATTCAATGCAGCTCGTATCGTATTAAGGTGTCGATCAAATTCTAATTGAAGAGTTTTGGTCGCATTGCGATCGGAAGGAGAGTAACTTCGCCATTCAATGGTCGCAGTAGATAAAACCTTTTCTACCTTCCCCCAGTCGACAACGAATTGGTCTTCATTATTAATTGATTCCTTTGATTGCTCGGCAGTGGAATCCCAACGAAAGGATTCAATATATTGACGTAGCTGTTTAACCAACTCCTGGCGTTTCTCAAGATTCTTTTGTCGTACTAAAGCCTTCTCGCCAAAATAGATTTTACAGGGCTCGTACGCTTCTTGTGCTAGCTGGTGAAATCTATCCCACAAATCCTGATCGTGATCATGACCGCCTTTACTGAGTCCTTTCCAGTCATCTTGTAAACGTTTTATTTTTACTGCGAGTACTTCTGGTTCGTCATCGTTCTCTTTTAAGTGAACCATTTGTTCTATGAGCTGCTGTTTCTTTGGCTCAACAACAAAACTTTTCCAATCTAGAAGTTTCTCTAGAGATTCATCGAGTTGTGCCAACTCAGTTTCCAAAAATGCGGGAATAGTCTTTAACTCTGCTAGCTTTTGATCAATACTCCGGCGTATTCCTGCTGACTGGCGCGACTGACCAATAGCGACTGAATGTTTAGCTTTAGCAATCAAGCCGCCTACATGACGTACCTGGTTTTTTGATTCGGTTTTTCTCCGTGTGATTTCTTTTGCACAGCTAGATAACTGTAATTGCGCTTCGCTTACAATAACTGGCAAATCCTCAATCAATAAAGAGGAGAACTTCAAGGTATCTTTTAGTGACTGACAATTAATTTCACCTGCCTGGGATTCAGACATCGCCTCCGCCTGTTCGTTGTCACTAATGCTGATAACGAATACACGTAAGCGTTCGATTTGAATCGAAAGGCTGCCATAAGTTTTCAAGCACTCCAACAGCGATTTTATTCCATCGACTAAGCTCAAAAACAATGCAGCATCGGTCTTTTTCGCTGTGAACAGCTCTTCAGTCTCCTTCCAATGAGTACATAAACTCGCCAGTTTTTCCGTGATTATCGTCCCCTCACTCTCGACGTTTTCCTCGGCGAAAACTGACCTCAACAAGGTTTTAAGGTCGGCCAATATTTTATTCTGTGACAATTTTGCTGTAGCGACCGCTTGCTCCTTCGCCTTTATTAGCGACTGTGCTTCATCGTGGTCACTCACAATTTTCTTACAGGATTTAGCCGCGGATTCAGCGCGCGATTTTATCTCAGGCTCTACAATATCCACAAATTCTTGCCACTGTTGCCAAAGTAGATCGAATGTCGCTGTGAATGTCTTATCGTATTCTCGTTTCGAGTGCCGTTCGATTTTCTGACAAAGTGCTTCGATAGCGACAGACACTTCCTCAGCTCGTTGTATTTGCCGTTGGGCCTCAAGGAGTTTTTCCTTTGCTATTTTGTACACGACCTTGTCTTTACTTTTCGTACTTTTAAGTAATCGTTTGAGCTGATCACTATTATCAATTTTTTCCGCAGCCAACTGTCTTATCTTGATGGACACGCCGTCGAGAGCAATCTGGTAAAGAAGCTCTTGATCTGTACTGTCCTCAATGGCTTTTTTAAGAAGACTCGGTTCTTTACATAAACCGAGCACCGATAGTTGCTTAATGATATCTGTGCAATCAATACAGAATTGCGTAAAACTTATCTCTTCGCTCTCAATCAGCTCGGCGATGCGTTTTTTTGCGGTTAGCTGCAATTTGGGATTTACTGATGTAAAAGCGACTGTCAAGAGAACGGGTCGATAGGGAAGTCGAGACACAGCAACGTCTCTCAACAATATTTCGTGTCCCTCTCCTTCAGCTACTGCTAGCAATTCTTCAGTAGATAACTGATCAAGCGATTTAATTTTTTCTTCTAGTGTTTTCGTCTTTGGTTTAACTTTACGAATTATGCGAGAAAGGACCGTCATGCAGTTTTCCTAGGTAGTTGCCAAGGCTATAACAGGCGAAATACACGCTCAAATTTTGAACGCAATGCCGTCGAGCCTGGAGATATTTATAACCGACACCGGTTATCAGATTGGTTTTTCAACAATGGCGTAAAGTTGAATAATACCAGATAGGTATGACTCTTAGGTAGTGCCTATATGCCCCAGTTATGATGCTCGACTGGAACATTGAGGCGTTCCAGACGGTTAAGAAATTCTTCTTTGGGCATCAAAACCTCCTCTATTCCAGCGTTCATAAATACAGCTTCTTCATGCTCATTATGATCTCTCATATACTGATGCAAAGGTTCAAGAGATTCTTCGAAGTGGTCTATGTCGTTGGTCTTTATGACGAAAATGAGATCTCGCAGGAGTCGAACCATGTTGCTGTGCTCGTCTTTGAGTAGTGCAATGTCCTGTTTAAGTTCTACTCGACCCTCTATCATAGGATAAAGGATTTCGTCTTCTATCCGCATATGATGCTTAAGATCTTCGACGAATATCTTAAAAAGCCTTACCGCATTTTTCCAGTCGCCTGATGCAGCAACCAGTTCGCACTCGTCAAGAGCTTCATCGTATTTCAAATGATCGTGATTTAACCAGTTTAAACTTTCAACCATCTATTTGATTCCCATATAGGACAGTCCGCGCTCTTATAGTACATGGGCTAAATTTCAGGAGCAACGCATCTAGATCAAAGGAAACACTTGATAGATTCTCAAAATTGAAACGACCAACAGATCATTTCGGTTTGTCTAAAATTGTTACGGTCGCCCCGCTCCAGCAACGTCCACATGCGTAATTTCTATCTTTCCCGTTCTTTTTCCTTGAAGAACATGGGGACTGGATTCGTCGGCGGTTAAGGCGAATAGTGTTTTTCCATCGTCACCACCCAACATACAGGCAAAAACATTCGTAGACGGTTTGAGTCTGTGTGATACTTCACCGCCCTCTTTCACCCGAATAACATCGCGAGTTGATGGTGATGCAACCCAGATCGCACCTTCCTCATCTAGGCATATTCCATCGGGAACTGATGGCGCAATATCGGCCCAAACTCTCCGGTTTGAAAGCGATCCATCTGCTCCGATATCAAATGCCGTAAGACAGGCGCCAAAGGTTTCCGCCACGATCATCGTTTTACCATCGGGAGTAATCACTGTACCGTTCGGGAACAGCAGGTCGCTGGCAACGACTTTGAGAGAGCCATCTTCCCCCACCATAATTAAATTGGTACCGGTATGCTCTGCACCTCCGTGAAGATCGAAACCAAAGTTACCAACATAGCTGCGACCCTTTGAATCGACAATCATATCATTACAGTGGAAAGGCGCTAACCCCGAAAGGTCAGCGACGGTAGTCGCCGTTTCGCCGTCAACACGCATCAACTTGCGTTTCTGCATAGACACATACAACAAGGAGCCATCCGACGTAAATCCAAGCCCAGAAGTATCGTCATCGGCTTCATGAACTAGGGTTTTGTTCCCTTCCAGATCAACCGTGAATATTTTTTGGTCGTGCATATCGGAAAACCACAGCTTTCCATCTTTCCAGCGAGGTCCTTCACAAAAAATTAAACCGTCTAGTAATACCGTGAAATCGGCCATTGTCATCCTTAAATATTGGGTTTTATAACGAAATTGCACGATCCGTATTAACGGTCATGTCGATAATAGACATCGGATTGTCGCAGGGCTATCCGGACTTGTGTTTACCGATGTGCCAGCCCAGGTCAGTCAAGTTATCTGTGGCAAACTTTTTGGGCAGCTGTTCGAGTTCTGTTGCCATCGTATCGTTCCAACGGTTTAACCATCCAAATAGAGATATAACAGACACTATTTCTACGACCTCTCGTTCGTTGAAGTACTTATTAAGCTCATCAAAATCCTCGTCGGTGGTAGCATTGGGATTTTGGCCAGCACCGTTAGCAACTCTTAAGGCGGCTTTTTCTGCAGGCGAGAATAAATTGCTGTCTTCGTATTTAAAAATAGCCTGCAGTTTTTTCTCGGTCACACCGGCCTTCACCGCTCCGTGAGAAGTATGTGCTTGACAATACTTACAACCTGCAGCGTTACTAGCCATAAATGCCACCAGCTGGCGCAATTCTGCTGAAATAGTCGCCGTCGCCATTGCACGGGTTAATCCGCTAAACGCGTCCAGCATTTCCGGCCATCTCGCCATAGTCTTAAAACTGTTTGGCACGTACCCCATAACCGGTTGCACCAAATCAAAGAAAGCCTGGCTTTCTTCACTAATTTCATCATCAGAGAGCGGTTTTATTCGTGGCATGATAATCCTTACAACACTGTAGAGAGCTCATTGTATAGAGCCCATTTTAAATTAATCGCTTTAGACAAAAATGTTAAAGCGTATTTCGTAATCCTGCCCACCTTGTCTTTTGCAATTTAGTTGCGAGTTTATCACTTGCGCCGTCAACCCTCTTACGAAGTCCATAACAGAAATTATTTCAAATCTTACCTTCTCTGTAGGTGCTCAAAGACTTTAACTAGACAACTAGTAAAAAGCGAATATACATTGTCACGACTAGCTAAGGAACCAGTCCATAATATTAGCATTTTCTTCTATTGGATAGGTATGGGAAAGATCGGCAATGGGGCGATATTTTATGTTAACCCCACTGTTTTTTAAGGATTCGTTAGCGGCGTTTGCCATATCAATTGTAAACATCCAATCGAGAATGCCATGGACCAAATACAACGGTAGATCTTTTAGCCTCTGGCTATCCGCAAATTGAAGAAGCAAGGGATGAAAACTGGCGGAGATCGGTGCTAAATGGGTAAAAGGTGATTCATTTTGCAAGCCGTTCAGGTAGGTATATGTTCCTCCATCACTCATACCCGTTAGAAGAAGCGTTTGCTGATCGACATTCCATTCGCTGGATATTGAGGAAAGTATTTTTTCCAAACTAAGCGAATCCCGATCGGGGCCCGACAGAGACCAGGTATTACCTACCGAGGTCGGACAAACAAGAATAGCCCCGCGAGACCTTGCTGCTTTTAACCACGTCCATAGAAAATTACGTCCATGCCCACTACCCCCATGCAGGGCCATGATCAACGGCATTGGAGTATCTTTGTCGTAATATTCGGGTACGTAGAGGGAATAACCACCTCTTTCAGAGCGTTCGTTATTGACGTGAATGACACCCAAGCCGTCACTTGTCGAACCGATCTTTGCGAGCTTCTGCAGCAATGCCTCGTCGCTTCGCTCTCGGTCATTTAGATAGTAAAGACTTAACGGAGGAAAAACACTCGCCAACGGATACAAAGCTTCAACGGACTTAGTGTACTGCCCCAGCGCCTTGTAAGCTGTGAAAATACCATTGGATTCCGTCTTAGCCTGTGCGAGGGCTTCGAATGCCTTGCATGCTAAGTTAGCCGACGCATCGGCTGTCAATTTGAAAGGCAGTAGATGGTCTGGCCATGAAACCTTATGAAATCGATTGATGTGCTCCGCTAAAATCACTGCGCCCGATTCGACATTTGCTAGCAAGTGATCGAGCTGTGGCGGATGTAGATGTCGGCCGATATACGCGAGCGTATCCAAAGCATTGACTAAAACTGGAAAAAAAGAGTTTATTGCGTCAACTACCTGTTCATCATTACTGTTCATATTAGAACCATTCATATTAAAACCAATCTTTCATATGACGTGATTGGACGGCCTCAGGTATCATTATCGGGAAAAAAGTGATCTGACTAAAATATTGCGATCAGCCCGCTGCCAAATACAAACCCCTACCACTCGCCAGTAATTTGTTGTTTCCGTCGAACACTTCAGTGGCCGCTGTCGACGTCTTCCTGCCGATTTTTACAATTTTACTTCTTACGGTCAGCGGGCCCGGTATCGCCGTCCGATGATAATCTACATGTAGATCCGTTGTTGCTGTTACCGAACCACCGCAAGCCAAAATGGCGTACAGGCCCGAAAGATCAATTAGAGAGGCAAGAATACCGCCGTGGGTTGATTGAAGTGCGGGGTTTGATACTAATTCTTCGCGCCAGGGAAGTATAATTTCTATGCCGTCTTCAAAAATGGATGTGGCTTGTAAGCCCAGCCAACAATGAAAAGGAGAAATATCTAATGACTTCTGCAATTGCTCTAAATTCATAAGGAATACCCAGATTGTTAATTTGTGACTTTCTAATAAGCTCTTGCGAATCCATTTTCCAAAAACTTAATGGAATTCCATATTAATCAATTTCAACCTTTTTACTCACATCGCCACCACTTTTGCTCGGAACGATTTTTCCTAATACGTCCAGTAACGTCGGCCCAGCATTCCTCCCAACAGAGACTGTTCGCAAATATTCACCGTGAGGAAAAGACACCTCATCCGAGAAATATTCGGGTTTCAAAATATACCCAATCGCGTCCTGACTTAACCCCAATACAAACCCATATTCGGAGGTCATTAACTTTCGCGAAGCTATGGAGTACGCGGGTGAAGTCTCTCCCGGATGAGTAACAAACTCTGTTTTGCCAATTTGAAACCAAACCGATTCCGTTCGCATAGCACCGTCATAGGTTTCGCGGTTGAGAACTCCCAGCCACATCATAAGCCGAAATCTCCAATTTTCTACGTCGATATCAAACTCCTGATGACGAAGACGGATAGGATAAAATGGGTTGGGTACGGCGTCTTTTAACAATTGGATTGACTTCTCTCCCAACTGGCTACCCAAGTTTCTAGCCAGCTCTATACTCCTGTCGCCTTGCAAAGGTTGAACCCAACCTCCAATCGCCCCCTGCAGAAAAAGATGTTCACCGGGCAGCGCGGTCGACATGGTACGATAGAATCCCGACAGATAATCGGCCGATACAAAGGTATTGTCTCCACCTAAAACAGTGGGATGGCAGGCATAATTTGTGAGCGTCGCAATGACTATGCCGTTCATATCAACAAACTGGACGACTGACATAACCGAATCCAGCAAGCCCGGTTCGCTGCGGTTTTCAACCCAATTAAAAATAACGTTAGTCGCCGCGACCTGACTGGTAACAGCGACGGATTTATCGTCTGCAGTTACGATGACCTCTACGATTTTTCGACGCAGATTTGACATGTAACTTTCGTCCCGACCATTACTCCACAGATTTTTCCCCCACAGCCCAACCACATCGGGCCCTGCGTGAGTGTGCGTTGAGGAAATAATGACTGCGTTTGCATCGATGTCGGGGATTAGCCTAGAAACAGTTTTTTGAATCATAAGAATATCTGGCCGGGTTAAGCCGATACAATCCACCGTGACGATCGCGAGGCCTTGTAAACCGTCATGAATTACCACGGCTTTGGCAAACAGCTCGTCGTGCATACCGGACGATAAACGATCTCGCCCATATCCTGCCAAAAGGGTACCCGCCGGAGGAGTTACGACGATACTTGCTGCACCCGCCGTGTAGTTTTCAGCGATGGCTACGGTCGCCAGCGCCCACACCACTACACTAATAAAACCTTTCAAATATGTGATTTCCAATTTCTCCAAAAATAGCTTCATTTACAAATTGGCGCTAAAGGACGACCCGATATCAGAAGAACCACAAATGCTTTCATGTGACTTAGAGATGCATCGTTTGACTAAAAATTTCATCTGTTAGAATTTAGAATCAACAGGCTTTAACTTTGAGGTTTCTTCCCTGTTGAAAATATACAAACCATTGATTCTAATAGATATTACCCACACAAAACACGCCCATCTACCAAAACGATCGACTATGACCTTTTGTGTATTGCTTGTACGGCCGAAAACGTCGAAACACAATAGGGTACGCAATACGTGAGAGCGACTTTCAATAGAGGGACTTGTGTGTATTCACCATTTATCACAAATTCTCCATAATTTATCGCAATTAATAATGTACCGACGACAATCGCAGTCCAGGTCGCACGCATGACAATAGATCGCGAAAGGGCTAGCTGTAGCCAGGAGTTTCCTACCGAACCGTTTTCCAAAAATTTTCCTAAAGTATTTTTTTATGTGGGCTCAATGAACCAACAACACTCTGAGCAGATGGTGCAAGGATAAATCATGCCCTTTATTTCCTCGACTTGCGAGGACAAAATCTAATAATTTTGCCAAGAGAAAAGCAATGTCTTCAGCAGAAATTACTAACCCGCTGCAAAATCCAGCAAGTGATCAGCGATCAACAAGAAAAGAAACGTAATAGCGAGACAGCGAACAAATATCAGCGAACAGTTTGGCGTCGTAATTGAGATCATGCAGTCTGGGCTGTGCGGTGATGTACTGTTAAAACTCGTCAGTATTGTATGACCAAAATCAATCACACAGCGTCATTTCTAGTGTAAACTAGCCCATTCATGTTTTGGCAATGTTTCGGGAGTATAGAAAAATAATGAGTGACAAGATTGCAGTAGAAAAGCCACTAGTCGTTTTACATGGCGACGAAATGGCGCAAATTGCTTTTGATCGCATTTTAAAACAGTTTGTTCATGGCAGATTGGATATAAATTTAGTCGAAATCGATTTAACCGCTGAAAATCGCCTGCTAACAAACGGACAGGCTGTGCTTGACGCCATCGACGCTCTTACCAAATACGGTGTGGGCATAAAAAATGCCGGTATGACTCTAAATCGCGCTCAACTCGACGAGTTACTCGAAAAACACCCGGATATCGTTGAACAAAATCTAAACAAGCTGGCAACAAAATCTCCCAATGGGGCTATCCGCAAAGGAATTGGCGGCAATATAACTCGTGAAGACATCGAATTTAAGAACCTGAAAATTGATCAACCTAATTGGATCGGCAGAGATATAGATGTTTATACAATGGATGTCGGCGGCTTAGATTATAGCTATAGCGAATTGTCTAACGCCACTGGTGTCGTGAAGGTTATTTTCGTCGGCAGCAGTGGAGACCCGATAGAGTTACATCGGCGAACGCTCAAAAAAGGCGATCCATGGCTACTTTCCACCAATGAAATTCTCGAAATAAAGAAGTGGGCTCACGCTTTCTTTCAGCGGGCCTTATCTGAAAAAAGGGATGCTTACCTCGGGCTCAAAGACACCGTTATCCCCGGATACGACGGAGTTATGCGTGCTGCAATAGAAACTATTTTCGTCGCAGATTACCAAGCCAAATTTGCCGATCAAGGCATCAACTACCACTACGAACTCATCGACGCCCAGGCAGCTCGGATTGTCTCAAATCCGCCCGAACGAGCCTTGTGGGGAATACCCGACAATACCACCGGTATGAAAATTTACAAACTGGTCCAACAATTAAAGACCTACGGGCTGCCATCGCGCCAACATCACGCCTCATTATCTCGTATGAGCGCTGGTGGCGGTGACCAATATGGTAGTTTCAATGCTCCCATAATAGAAGACGGCATTATCAAAGTTATTGTTGATGGGGTTGAAAAACATGCTCGCTTCGTGAAGAAAGATGACCCTGTGTTATTTATGTCAAACGACCGCGACGCAATAAAAAACTGGGTTAGTCAAGTCTTTAGAGACGCCGCAGTCAATAAAAAGGAGGTCTATTTTGGCCTAAAGCGTGAGTTTGTACCCTACGATGATGTATACAGTACAGTTATAAACGATGTGCGTAATGAACTGGCAGAGCAAGAACTTCCGCCGCCTTCATTTATGATCATGCGTCCATCCAGACAGTTAAGTAAAATGATAAGCGATCCGCCACGATGGGGCCTCTATCCTACTCAAAACCTCGATGGGGATATTTTCTCTGACATCGCAGCCGCACTGGGTGGCAGTCTAGCGACAGCAAGTTCGGTGATCGAAAGCAAAGACGGAACAATGTTATATGAAGCACCCCATGGAACCGCTCACGACCTCTATTTGAAATACCTCGAAAGTGATGGCAAGGTCGCTATTTTCAATTCATCAGCTCTCATTTACGCCCTGGCAAATGCATTAAAAACACTCGGTCTAAGAGAAAAGAATGACAGCCTAATTACATATTCAAATCATTTAAAAGCCGCGCTGATTAACACAGTTGAACAAGGCACCATTACCGGCGACTTGAAAGGTAAAACCATCGATCAAGAAACTGAAAATGTCGTTGATATGCAGCAGTTTCTCGACGCAATCGAACAGAATCTAATCACACTTCATGGCTAACGTGTATTGACGCCATCCGGTGTTACAACACAGTAAATAAAGGAGAATTCTAGTGGTTTATCAAAAATTTGTTGCGATCCTGACTCTACTCCTGGTGTCCTACGGGGTGCAAAGCGAGGACGCTGTAGCCGACAACGAAAACGGCAAACCAGCAGTAGCCCAGGAAAAAGTTGAAAAGCCAGAAGAGAAGCTCATCTGCAAACGAGTTAAAGTAAAAGGAAGTAATTTTAAAAAGAAAATTTGTAAAACCAAAGCACAAATAAAATACGATCGGAAAAAGAGCAAGGACGTCATGGACAAGATTCATAGCTCAACAAGCCCCTCAGGGAACTAGTACTATTCGACCACAGATAAACCGGCTATTTATTCACCCACCCGATGCGATAGCCGTACGTTAAATTGATATAGCGCTCTATGATCGACTATAAACCAAATAGAAGCACATACCCTTTCCTGCCCCTGTTTACACTGCAACCGTCGCCCAAGCGGAAAACTCACTTTTGTTTGTAAGACAGGAAAAAACTAGTCGATCAAGGCCTGGTAAATAGCGGTGCGTAACTCCCTTCGGATTGGATACGTTGACGAAGGCATTAGTTGTGTAAAAAACACAACAAATAGCTCTTCCTCCGGGTCAACCCAAAAAAAGGTACTGGCTGCACCACCCCAATGATGTTCGCCCACCGATGTAATAGTGTGAGCTTTTACTGGATCAACAACGACGGCAAACCCCAGGCCAAAACCAATACCTTCATAATTTGTTTCACTCCAAACCGGCTGCCCCATTGCAGCCATATCGCGATTTTCGGGAAGCTGGTTTTTTCGCATAAACTGGACTGTTTTTGGTGACAATAACCTCTGTCCGTTTAGTTCACCACCATTTAGCAACATTTGGCAAAAATTGGCGTAGTCTGCCATTGATGAAACTAAACCCCCTCCGCCTGAGAATAATTCGGTCTCTTCGAAATAATGACTTTCTTCGGAACTCTCATTTAACTTCAATCCTATTTCCGATGTGCCAGCAGTTGAATCGGAGCTGGCCTTAAAACTCTTGCCAACGCTGCTCATATCTCCACCCGATAACGGGTTGTATAACGCGGAAAAGCGGTCGCGGTTTTCTTCGACGACGTGAAATCCGGTATCAATCATCTTTAGAGGAGCAAATATCCGTGATTGAAAAAAAACATCGAGAGTCTTACCAGACCAAACCTCCACCAATCGTCCGAGAACATCGGTAGCCACACTATAATTCCACTGACTACCCGGCTGGCACATTAGCGGAATAGCAGCCAACCGTTTTACCCAATCCTCGAGACTTTCAATACTTGAGGGGAATTCTAATTTCTGTTCTCTAAGTTCAGCGTCAATAACATTTGTATGCATAAAACCGTAAGTAAGCCCCGATGTATGTGTCATCAGCTGTCGAATAGTCATCGGTGATGCGACAGCTTCAGTTTCCGTAATAGCTGAGTCTCCGCCCCTCCATACCGGTGTGCTAGCAAACTCGGGAATATAGTGAGAGACCGGATCATCGAGCTGGAAATGCCCTTCTTCATACAGCATCATCGCGGCAACGGTCGTAACGGGTTTGGTCATCGAGAAAATTCGTACAATCGTATCTTCATCGAAGGTTTTATTATTTTGTAGATCCGATTTCCCGGCTGCCTCAAAAAAAGCAAGCTTGCCCCGCCTCGACAATAAAACACTGGCGCCAGCAAGACGATTATCGGAAACTTGCCTATGTAGCCACCGGCTCACACGCGATAATCTATCTGTCGACAATCCAACAGATTCTGGTTTAACAATATGCAATGTATTCCACCCTTATTTAGACCGCTCTAACGGCATCCGTATTTTCGAGAGAAAAGGAAAAATAGTCGTTTCTGTTTAACGAATCGACAAACTTTTAGCGAAGATTAGAGTATGACAAATTAAACCGAGATGCGAGAAAATCGAACAGACATTAATCGGCGCTACAAGATTACCTCTTGATGATGACTTTCGGCGAGTCTATATAACACCTGTTTAATGAACTCTAATGTCAAGGTCGAGCAAAACAATACATAGACTTTCCCTTTTCTTTAGCCGAATACATGGCTTGGTCTGCGAGCTTAATGAGCTCTTCTGAGCCAATCGCGTCATGTGGAAATAGCGCTATCCCTAAAGAAGCCGATGATTTACATGCCGTGCCGGCAACGCTAATCGGAGTCTCTATTTCAATAAGTATTCGCTCGCACAATTTTTCAACTTCTTCTCTGGAATTATTAACAGGCTCAAATAGTACAAGAAACTCGTCTCCACCCATACGCGCAACGGTGTCCGTTGTTCGTATACAATTAGCCAATCGGTTTGCTATCGTTTTTAGTACGACGTCGCCGCTCTGATGACCCAAATTATCATTTATCGCCTTAAACCCGTCGAGATCAAAATAAATAATGGCAAAAAAAGTGTCTTGTCGTTGCGCTCGGGCTATCGATTGGACGAAGCGATTTTTTAGCAATAGGCGATTGGGTAAACCTGTTAACTGATCGTGGCTCGCAATTTTCATAATGCGGTCATACATTGCAACGATTGCCGTACTGATTCGTCCGATTTCAAGCGACTCATGATGATGAAGCTCTAGGGTATTGCGGTCACTCGATTCCCAATCTTCGATCTTCTCTGAAATGTCAGTCAAAGGCTGTACGACTTTCTTTCGAAAAATAGCAGCGATTACCGCCATCATCAGCAACGCTGAGAACAAAACAGAAACGGCATTCCACAGGAAAAGGCTCCCAGCCTCCGTTGTTAGTACTTTCTTACTGTAAGTGTCGATCGCAAGCGTTCTTTTTTCACCGAGAAGTGCGAGCTGAAAGCTTACAATATTGCCTTTTTCCGAATCAAATCGAGTAAAATTATCAGTCGCTTCTGCTCCTATCTGCTTTAGTTCAGCCTCATTGAGGTCCAGTCCTCGACCATTATCCTCGACATACTTTATTGAGAAATCGATTCGCAGTTCTTCCCGCATAGAGTGTAAATAGTCGTCGTCTACTTCGCTGGCCATCGCAATAATACCGGCGGGCTCCGCTTTTCCTTCCGTGTCTGTGATGCCTCTAATAGAAATCAACCTCAACTTGCCACCTACAGATACGAGTCCTGACCACTCATTTATTTTCCCATTATTTTGTTGTTGGACAACCGCCAACAGCATCTCACTAAGCGGTTCGATTTGGGTGCCGTCAGCACTGATAGCGCCAGACCACACGGTAATCCCGTCCGGTCGCATGAATAATAAGTCGGTAATCGCAATATTCGTAAATGTATTTGCTGCTATATTTGACGAGACAAATTCAGAGTCACCATTTTGAACAAATTCATAGCTATCGTCCCATATCGACCACTCTGTTATTTTCTGGTCGAGCTGTTCAGCATTAGACCGCCACAGGTGGAAGACCCTTAAAGCATTGTTAATTGAAAACTGAGTATCCTGGCGCTCAAATGTTGGCCAGAAAAAAAGAAAACTACTGGTGATACTTATCAGCAAAAACCCGACCAGCGTCCCGGCAAGGATGAGAACAAACTGTTCCTGAATTGGCTTGAGTTTATTAGCTTTCTGACTCATACGGAAAAACGACCCCGGCGGTGTTAATCTGACAAACAACGGAATAGCTGTATTTGAGCACTTAACAATCTGTTCTATTTCCATGTGTAAAGCGTTAACGGGCGCAAAGAAATCGACACAGATTGTATTAATAGCGAGTTGCTGCGGGACTAAAAAAGTATAGGTTAGAGATCTTTGAAGATCAATTTGTCGTAACTTATCGGGACACACCATCTGGGCCATAGCATCTGGACCACAGATTGTAGGAACATGCCACCTAGGAAAAGGCACTTTTAGAACACGGTGGACCCGCGAATATGTCTCGAACCATCGCTCCCGTAACCAGAGAAGCCGTTTTGTATCTCATAGAAGATCGCCAACACAAAAGACAAGCTCTCAACTAAAAAACTGGATGGCCTGTCGTCGACGGGCTTCAGCCTGTGACGATAGCCGTTGCTACCCGCGTTCAGGCGGTATTCTGACGACAAGCGGAATATTGCTTATGCCCGAGAATTTGTGCGTAAGAATAATGAAATCAAGTGCGTCTACGTTATTAGTTCATCTAATTTGTACTTCTGCTTGAGACATTCGAGCTCCGTCCAAACGATCTATTCTAAAAGCCTTGGAAGCCACTAATAAAATACATTAATAAAACCTTATTAATCATTGATTCATAATGGTTACTTAACTCCCTGCATATCTGTTAATGCATACTACGTTGCACATAAGCTGCAGATATTTCTATCTCTTTCATACGTCGGCCAACAGTGCTTATCCTGCGTGATTTCGAATAAGCCAGCCTTACTCTTCAATGACCGCCGTAGCCTCAATTTCAATCAATAACTCCTCCATAACGAGCGCCGAAACACCCACCATGGTAGAAGCGGGTTGCTGTTCTTGGGTGAAATACACATCCTTCGTTTTTCTTATCGTGCGTGATTTTTCACGATCCAGCTCAACGACGTAGGTATTTATCTTCACCACGTCTTCTACGGTTGCACTTGCCGAAGCCAGTTCCTTGAGCAAGTTTCGGTAAACCATATCGACTTGCTCGGCAAAAGATTCCCCTACTCTACCGTCCGCGTAGCCAACTTGCCCAGAAATAAAGATCGTTTTAACGCCGTTGCTAGAGCACGTTACCGTATTGGTGAATCCCATGGGATGTGGATTAATGAATTCTTTCTTTAACATTCGCCTTACCCTTTTTGTCGTTTCAATAGTCACTCACTGTTATCTTTTGACCAATGCATGTAAAAGCTGATTAGTCATCATCACAATTTTTAACGTCAAGCTCAGTCCGCAGCCATAAGCTGCATCTAGAACCCTCGCCCAGGATTAAACTAAGCCACCGAATCGGTTCCACATTTTCGATTCCACATTTTCGATTCCACGCAAGGGGAACATTCATTCTCATTCGTACTTGATAATCATTATCATTTGCATTAGAGTTAACACCTGCCTCACACCTCTCGGAGCTTTGATCGACATGTTTGTATGTATTTGCCAGGGCGTAAGCGACAAATCCATCGAAAATTCCATCGAAAACGGCGCAACGACGTTAAGTCAACTACGCCTGGAATTGAATGTGGGTACTCAGTGCGGAAAATGCTGCCGCTGCACACAAAAAATACTCGATAAAAAGCTGACCTCAATCGGCAACTCCCGCACGGAAGCAGCCTGATTACGAATGTCTAGCACTGCGATTGCAGATAATTCTGTAGCCCCATCTCTACAACCAAGCTTTGCTGTGTTTCCAGCCAGTCTATCTGCAACTCTTGTTTACCGAGAATTTCCTCCAATAGCGCCCTACTGACATAGTCCTGATCATCCTCACAGTCTTTTACCGCCTTTTTTAGTAAATCCAGGGAAGAATTTTCCATCTTTAGATTTGATTGCAATATCTCAGCACTGTCTTCACCTATAAACAAACGCCCAAGCTTTTGTAAATTGGGTAAGCCTTCCAAAAAGAGAATGCGCTCAACCAGCTTATCGGCATTTTTCATGTTGTCTATTGATCGATGGTAGTCCGCTTTATCAAGTTTGCTAAAGCCGAAATTTTTGAACATCCGTGCGTGTAAGAAATATTGATTAATTGCGACAAGCTCGTTGCCTAAAACACAATTTAATTGTGAGATGATTGCTTTATTGCCCTGCATTATTAATACCTCCCGAGGCTACGAAACCTGTGATTGTTGATAGTTTTCGATTCCCAATTTGTCGATTAGTGCCAGTTGTTGTTCGAGCCAATAGACGTGATCCTGTTCGGTATCAAATAGCAATTTCTGTAGAATCCTCCTGCTTTCGTAGTCCTGCTCTTGTTCGCACACACTAATAACATTTCGAACAGTCTGAACCACTTCCAACTCTAACTTCAAGTCGTTACTCATCATTGATATCACATCACTACCAATTAAGAGATCACGCCTTTTGACTAAATTGGGCTTGCCCTCAAGAAAAAGTATCCGTTTAATTAACCAGTCAGCATGTTGAGTTTCCTCTTCTCGCTCATGTTCCAGGCGTTCGTAAAGCTTCGTAAAGCCCCAATCTTCGTACATTCTCGAATGGACAAAGTATTGGTCAATAGCGGCTAGCTCATTTGCCAACAAATCGTTAAAACAGGCAATAACCTTTACGCTCCCTTTCATAATTCGACTCCCGTTCTTGTGCATAATAATTGATTATTTAGTGTAGTTTGCCCTAAAGGAAAAATAACATAAAGAGCGGCGGAAGGTGCGAAAGATTTGCTGAAATGAGGATTTTTAATCCTTAGTCTCATCTAAACGCAATGGCATAGCCGCCCAGTTAGCTATTCCGGCCGAAACTAAATCCGCGAGCCAAATTTAGGAAATCCGACCCTGCGGTCCGCGAGATGGGCATGAACAAGACGTTTTCTTTTACTTTGAAAGTCTCGGGGCAATCTAGAAAGATAAAATCTCTTAAAGGGGATATCACAAGGTCGGAAGAAAAAAGATATCCGATCATAGCCCCTACTGATACTGATACCCGCAGCAGCTAATTCTGCCAATGCAAGGCCGTTTTTTTGCTCTGCCCTTGAGTTTACGTATGTTAAACTTTCAACTCTATTATTCATCTTCTTCGAGCACTTCTATGATAGACATATTCACCACCGGCGGTACGATCGACAAAATATATTTCGACGCTCTCAGCGAATATCAAATCGGAGAGCCGACTGTTGGACACATTCTTCACCAAGCAGGCGTTACCGAAGGGTTTGGCATTCACTCTCTGATGAGTAAAGACTCTCTCGAAATCACCGAAGACGACCGTAAGGCCATTGCCAAAGCTGTCGATGATTCCCAAGCATCGCGAATTCTCATTATTCACGGAACAGACACGATGGCTAAAACAGCCGAAGTCGTTAAACCAATAGCAGCCAATCGAGGGCAAACAGTCGTTTTTACTGGCGCTATGGAGCCAGCACGGATGCATACGTCTGATGCGGTATTCAACGTCGCGTGTGCATGGGGCGCCCTGCAGGTGGTCAGTTCCGGAGTTTATATCGTGATGAATGGCACAGTGTTCGAAGCGGGTTCGGTGAAGAAAAACCGCGCGGCTGGCCGCTTCGAGTCAACAGGAAATAACTGATCTAAGCGACAGATAGCACGATTTTGACCTTCGACGGGCGTTTATTCGACAACGGCCTTTGGTCTTCTTAATAAGTTCTGTTATTGGAAAATTCAAGGCGATAAAATTATTGGCTTAGCTCTTAGCTATGGGCAGAAAGTAGTCATCCCAGTGCCGGTCGAGATTATTAATCGCATCTTCTAGTGGGATAGCAGCGAGTTGATCTCCCTTTTTTTCAAGTAAATTCAGCTCGAGTAGCTTTCCCAAAGCGTCGTCGATGTCAAAATCGACCTCACAATTCCATCCTTTAAGTAACCAGTCTTCAATTTTATGGTCCAATTCCGTTCGTGTTAACCACTCTTTTCCCGACAGTAGTAAATAATAAGCAAGAATGGCTTCTTTGCATTCCTCCTCTTCCGCATCGTTGGCAAGACGATGAAATACGCCAGCATTGTTATCGAGGTTTTTAAAGTAGAGATTTTGCGTCAGTGTTTGCATAAATTGTAATTTTCGATTCTTAAAACTATTAAATTGCTTCCACAGATAACCGCCCAGGGCACCCACTCCCGCCAGTAATGCCATTAGTGCTGTTTTGTTTAACTCTACCGGTTGGCTACTAAAACCTAGCCAAAAACCCAACAATGACCCGACGAGAACCAAAGAAGCTCCCAACTTGGTCGTTAATACAATACCGCCACTGACGATCGCAGGTATACCTATAAATAGTTTATCAATCGTTCGCATCCGAACGCGCGTATTCGGAAACAGCATTTCGAGGTCGGCTTTTGGCACATTTCGAAACAGCTTGAGCAGTGTTGCGCCGGGTTTGCTAGAAGCAACTTCTTCAATCGAAGAGTTTGAACCCTCTGGCTGATCTTCGGCATCCTTAAGACGAAGATATACCACTACTCGCTCGTAATTTGTAAACTGGATATTTTTTTTAATAAGACCAAAACCGGATCGTATTGTTTCTTCTTTAGTTGACTCGCCACGACAAAAAAGCAGAACTTCAGAAAAATCATTAAAATCGACATGAAGCCGGATTTTGAACAAAGACGAGGCTGTCAGGGCCTGATTTAAGTCAGATTCCGTCACACGTTCATAATTCGCCTTTTCTAACAGTTTTGTTAACAGCTCAACAAAATCTTCACCTGAGTGAGGTGTATCTATTGTAGCGGGCTGTACTTGACGTGTATCAGAGTCTGGATCGACGGATTCATAAGCTTCCTTCATCGATTCTATAATCCGATGAAATTCAAAATGAAATATGCTGCCAAGCATAAAGCTCAGATGCTGAAATGGCTTTTTCTGGCCTGGCTGCAGGCCATCCTGAAGACACATTTCAACAATTTGACGTTTGCTAAAGGGTATAAACCGAAATCTTTTTATGGGTATTTTTCCATTCGTATCCAGTCGAACAGCGAGAGAAGTACACATCTTCCCTTTGAAGACTGGCTCGAGAAATTGATTAGGTAATTATTTCTCGTTAGGCCGGGTTTTAAAGCGGGTTGTATCTCCGAGATTTGCTGATTCCAACTCTGGGAACAGCGACCCTCTTTAGAGCGAGGGTCGATGATTTTAAGAATCGTCGAAACTCAGATTATTCTGAACCGTATTTTTTTGTGGCGTCTTCAATCGCAGACTGCATTTTTTCTTTACTTTCCTCGGCTTTTTCCGAGACTACCATTTTTGCCTGCTCGACCTTGTTCATCGTTTTTTCTTTAACATCTTTAGACACTTCACTCACTTTGTTCATGGTTTTTTCTTTCATTTCTTTGGTCGCTTCGGTCACTTTGCTCATAGTGTCACTTTGACTAACACTTTTCCCTGCCTGCTCCGCAGAATCCATTGCTTTTTCAGATACTGGCGGCGGGGCTTGCTGTTCATCAGAGCCACAGCCGACCAAAAACCCTCCAACCAAAACTCCAGTAAAACACATTTTTATCATTAATCTAAACAACATTCTTTTTCTCCATTTCGTTAAACTAAGTCTTACGTTGTGTAAGATATTAGATGACTAATCGCCACCGGTAAACCGGTATTTCAACTTCAATTAGGCGTCAAATCGTATTTCTCTATTTTTGACGAAAACCTGCCATCTCAGAAAAAGCAAAGACATCCTCCATCGTATGCATGGCTTTAAGAACACTCAGATCCGCTCTTTGCCTGCCAATAATTTGGAGCGCAACAGGAAGACCTTTTTTGGTCGTATTAATCGGAACAACACCCGCGGGGTTCCGCGTCATATTTAACCCCATAGTAAATGCTACCCAGCTGGGAGTTTCTTGCCCATTGATCGAACCATCACCACTTAATGTCGGCGTCTGAC
>ENA-OSET01001419-OSET01001419.1-sediment-metagenome-genome-assembly--contig:-NODE-1419-length-24874-cov-7.076138_pt1 | contig 24874 bp, 24 predicted proteins | sample MGYA00237882_ERZ534229 | MGnify/ENA primary metagenome ERZ534229 (study PRJEB26408, sample SAMN06266212) | sediment metagenome | isolation source: Hudson Canyon methane seep mesocosm | place... | reverse complement strand
TTCTTGTATGAATAAATCATCATCCCCTGATGGAATATGCAAGTGTTTGGCAAATCCTTTATTCTCAAAAAATAATGATTTTTTGTAGGCCATATTACGCCCTACTCCCATATAAGTAAATCCTGCTAAAGCATAAGACAAATACTGCTTAGCCACATTAAAGGTGTCAAAACGAATGATTTTATTAAGCAAACCTTTTCTTTTTTGATAACCACCAAAACCTAATACAATGTCTGAGTTATTAAAATTACTACTCATCTGTTTTGCCCAATTGCTGGAATTAGGCAAACAATCAGCATCCGTTAATAAGAGGTACTCATGCTTAGCAGTTTTAACTCCTAAAGTAAGTGCAAACTTTTTTCCTGGCCAATGCTTAATATGCTCATCAATAGTAACTATTACTAGCTTGGGATAGCTTTTTTCAAAGTTTTTTAAAATAGCTGCTGTACCATCTTTTGATTGGTCATTCACCACCACAACTTCAAATTCAGGATAGTCCTGTTCCAATACTATAGGTAAAAACTTCTTCAGATTATCAGCTTCATTTTTAGCACAAATTATTATTGAAATTGGTTTATGAAAATCTGATTTAGAAATTGGTTTCTTATTCAACTTCAAAAAAAAGTACAAATAATAAAACAACAAAACATTCAAACTAATTACAGCAATACCAAGAAGAAGATTGATAAGCATTGATTATTTAGCTAAATAATTCAAAATATTTTCTTCTACTCTATTTACAACATCACTTACATCTTCTTTTACAAATTGATCTCCAGTTATATACTCAAATAGTTCAATATATCTTTCTGAAACTGAATTACAGTATTCCTCACTCATAGCTGGAATAGATTGTCCTTCTTTTCCTTGAAATCCGTTTTCAATTAACCATTGGCGAACAAATTCCTTTGAAAGTTGCTTTTGAGCTTCTCCATTTGCTACTTTATCTTCATACCCTTCAATATAAAAATAACGAGATGAATCAGGTGTATGAATTTCATCAATCAGAGTAATAACTCCATCTTTATCTTTACCAAACTCATATTTGGTATCAACAAGAATTAGCCCTTTTTCAGCTGCAATTTCAGTACCTCTTTGAAAAATTGCTCTTGTATATTCTTCAAGTTTAATGTAATCTGCTTCAGCAACTAATCCTTGAGCTAAAATTTCATCTCTACTGATATCCTCATCATGACCAACAATTGCTTTAGTTGTAGGAGTAAGTAATGGAGTATCAAACTTTTGATTTTCTAACATTCCATCTGGCATAGGAACGCCACAAATCATTCTTTTCCCTGCTTTATATTCTCTCCAAGCATGCCCAGTTAAATATCCTCTAATTACCATTTCAACCATAAATGGCTCACACATTTTACCAATTGTTACAGAAGGGTCAGGTGTTGCCTCCATCCAGTTTGGTACAATATCAGCAGTAGCTGTTAAAAATTTTGCTGCTATCTGGCTTAAAACCTGTCCTTTGTAAGGTATTCCCTCCGGTAATACATGATCAAAAGCTGAAATTCTATCAGAAGCTACCATTACTAATGTCTCATTATTTACCGTATAAACATCTCTTACCTTTCCTTTGTAGAATTTAGTTTGTCCTGGTAAGTTAAAATTTGTTCCTTTAATTGTGTTAATCATTATTTTTATATGCTTTAATTATTTGTTTTACTAGTTTATGTCTTATTACATCTTTTGCATCAAGAGTAATAAAACTGATATCCTTTATTCCTTTAAGTGTATTTTTTGCGTGTATTAATCCTGATTTTTGATGTTTTGGCAAGTCTATTTGTGTTTCATCACCAGTAATTATAAATTTAGCTGACATTCCCATTCTTGTTAAAAACATCTTCATTTGAGGTTCAGTTGTATTTTGTCCCTCATCTAAAATCACAAAAGCTTTATCCAAAGTTCTACCTCTCATAAATGCTAAAGGAGCTATTTGAATTGTTCCATTTTCAACATATTCATTCAATCTATCAATAGGTATCATATCAAAAAGCGCATCATAAATTGGCTGCATGTAAGGATCTAACTTTTCCTTTAAATCACCTGGCAAAAAACCTAAGTTTTCTCCTGCTTCCACTGCAGGTCTTGTGAAAATAATTCTTTTTATCTCTCTATCTTTTAGTGCTTTTACTGCAATAGCTACTGCTGTATAAGTTTTTCCTGTACCAGCAGGTCCAATTGCAAACATCATATCTTTAACGGATATCTGCTCAACCATTTTTCTTTGATTTGCTGTTCTTGCTTTTATTACTTTGCCATTTTGCCCATGCAAAATCACATCATCTTTAGTTTTTAAGATTTCTTTTTCATCACCCTCAACCAATCTTTCTATATGACTAATTGTTAATGAATTATATTGATTTATATGTTTAATAAATGCTGTTAATTTTTGTTCAAAATATTTTATTTGAGCAATACTACCCATCAACTTTAGGTTTTCTCCTCTTGCAATAATTTTAAGCTGAGGAAATAAACTTCTTATCTTATCAAGCTTCTTATTATTAGCGCCAAAAAGTTTTACCAACTCAATGTTACTAAGTGTTATTTTTTTTTCACTCATTAGTAAAGTTGTTCATAGATTTATTTTAATTTTGAAGTTACAAAATAACACATTTTAACTGTTCTATCAATAGGTTTTATTAATAAATGGCAATAATTACACTTACTACCGATTTAGGCACTAAAGACAGCTATTTAGCATCCGTAAAAGGTAGCATATACTCTCAACTTGAAGATGCAAAAATAGTTGATATTAGTAATGATATTGAGTTGTTTAATATTCAACAAGCTACTTTTGTTTTAAGAAATTGCTTTAAATCATTTCCAAAAGGTACTGTTCATATTATTAGTGTTGATGATGAAATATCAATAAATAATGAGCATCTAGCAATTTATGCTAATGGCCATTTTTTTGTTGGTGCAGATAATGGTTTTTTCTCATTACTTTTTGATGAGTTTAAACCCGAAAAAATTGTCAGACTAAATATTTCATTAGAGGAAGATTGCATGACATTTGCTGCAAAATATATTTTTGTTCCAGCTGCTTGCCATCTAGCTAGAGGTGGAACTATGGAGATTATTGGTACTGAAATTCCAGATTTTGAAGTTCAAAAAATGGAACTAAAAGCAGTAATTCAACCAGATATGATAAGAGGAGTTGTTGTTTATGTTGATAATTACGGAAATGCGACTACTAACATAAGAAAATCTGAATTCGAACGCATACAAAAAGGAAGATCATTCGAAATCCTTTTTGGAAGAGAAGATGAGAAAATTACAGAAATTTCTTCTAAGTATAAAGATGTTTCTGTTCCTGAAAAACTAGCTTTATTTGGAGAAAACAATTTACTCCAAATTGCTATTAATAAAGGAAGTGCAAAGACTTTATTAGGATTAAAAATTCATGAATTAGTAAGAGTAGATTTTAAATGATAACGCTTTACAAAAAAGAAATAAGTATTTTTTTTAGCACTATTATTGGCTACTTAATTATTGGACTCTTCCTTTTAATTAGTAGCTTAATTTTATGGCATGACATCAGTGAAATAAATATCTTAGATAATGCTTACGCAAGCATGGATTCTTTCTTTTCTATTGCCCCACTAATTTTTTTACTATTCATCCCATCAGTAAGCATGAGAGTATTCTCAGAGGAATTCAACACAGGGACAATCGAAACTTTAATTACCAAGCCTATTTCTAGTTTTGAAATCGTAACTGCTAAATTCTTTGCAGTTTTATCATTAGTAATTATTGCAATTTTACCAACTATTACTTATGTAATTAGTATTTACTTTTTAGGGGAAACTACTGGAAATTTGGATTTAGCAGCAGTTGTTGGGTCTTATATCGGACTGCTTTTACTAAGTAGTATTTTTTCAAGTATTAGTGTTTATGCATCATCATTAAGTAGTAATCAAATTGTTGCCTTCATACTTGCAATAATTATGAGTAGTTTCTTTTTCTTTGGATTTGATATTTTAAGTCAGTTACCCTACCTTCAAATAGTAGATTTAACACTTCAAAAAATCGGAATTTCTTACCACTACAATATGATGAGTAAAGGTCTGTTAAAAGTATCAGATTTAGTTTATTTTATGTCAGTAAGTTTACTTTTTATAAAACTTACTGAGGTTGTAATTAAAAACAAAAAAACCTAATGAGAAAATACTATTCTTCTCTAGTTTTTATATTACTAATTATTCTAACAAACATACTTGTTTCTTTTACTGATTTTAGTTTGGACTTAACTGCTGATGGCAAACATTCAATATCAGAAGAAACAATAAAAACTTTAGAAAAACTTGATGATATTGTTTTCATTAAAGTATATTTAGAAGGAGATTTTCCTGCTGAATTCAAACATCTTCAATCAGAAGTTTTGAATTTACTTTCTTCATTTAAAACTATTGCTGATGATAATTTAGAGTTTGAGTTCATCAACCCTAATGAAGGTAGAAATGAAAAAGAAAAAGTTGACTTATATAAGCAATTAGTAAAACAAGGACTTGCTCCTACCGATATTGAAATAAAAAAAGCAGGAAGCAGTATAAATCAAATCATTTTTCCTGGTGCAATTATCTATTATAAAGACAAAGAAATTGCAGTAAATTTCTTAAAAAACTCAGTTACAAAAAATGCAGGAGAAAATATCAATGCATCAGTAGAAAACCTAGAATTTGAATTTATCTCTGCAATATATCACATCAGTAAAACTAAAACACATAGAATTGCATTTTTAGAAGGAAATGGGGAGCTTTCAGCATCTGAAGTTTATGATATTACAGAATCAGTTATGCAGGATAATGATAAACTGAGTTACCATTATACTATTGACAGATTTAACATTAAAGAATTCGAAATTGACAGCAATACATTGCAGGCTGACATATCTAGTCAGGTTAAGAAATTAACCAGTTATAAGGCAATAATTATTGCCAAACCAACAATTGCTTTTAATATGTTAGATAAGTTCATAATTGATCAATATCTAATGAATGGAGGGAAGATTCTTTGGTTGATTGATGGCGCAAAAGCAAGCATGGATAGTTTGCAACAAAATAAGAGTTTTATTGCTACAAATAATGACCTTAAACTTAGTGATCAACTCTTCAAATATGGCATAAGAATTAATGCAAATTTAATTGAAGACTTAAGATCAACCGAAATTCCAATTGTAACAGGATATAGCAATAATATTCCTCAGCAATCTTATTTTCCTTGGCCCTACTACCCTCTTTTGTTTTCAGAGAATAATCATCCTATCTCAAAAGGATTAGATGCAATAAAGTGTGATTTTGCAAGCTCAATTGATACAATTAAGAATAACATCAACAAGACCATACTTTTACATAGTTCTAAGCAAAGTAGAATAAGCCCAACACCTGCAAAAGTAAGTTTAGGGATATTAGAAAACCCTCCTCCTCTTACATCATTTAACAAAGAAAAATTGCCTATTGCAGTATTATTAGAAGGAGAATTTGAATCAGTTTTTAAAAATAGAATACTACCTAAAAATCAGAAGTTGAATTTTGTAAGTCAAAGCAAAAAAACTCAAATGATAATTGTATCTGATGGGGATTTAATTCGAAATTCTGTATCAAATAATGGAGATATTTATCCTTTAGGTTATGATAGATTTATAAAGTATACCTACCTTGGAAACAAGAAATTTATTATGAATTCAATTCACTTTCTATGTGATGAAACAGGGTTAACTCAGCTAAAAACAAAAGAGATAAAATTAAGATTATTAGACAAAGAAAAAATCAAAAATAATAAGACTTTTATTCAGCTAATAAATATCTTACTCCCTCTATTAATATTACTTATTTTTGCGTTTATTTTCACAAAAATGAAAAAGAAAAAATATGCCTAAAAAAAATATACTTTTTGCTTTACTTATTTTCTTTATTGGTATTTCTATTTGGTTTTTATATTCTCTTCCTGATAAAAGATCAACAATTATTGAGGACAACAACTTTGCAATTAAAGACACTTCAATTATTGAAAAGGTATTTATTGCTGATAGAAGTGGGAATACAATTACAGTTATAAAAAATGATGGAAGTTGGGTTGTAAACAACAAGTATGAAGTTAGAAAAGATGCAATAAATACTTTGCTATCTACTATTTCGAAATTGAAAATAAAGAAACCAGTGTCAAAATCATCATTTGATAATGTGATCAAATTTATGGCTACATCTGGAATAAAAGTAGAGATTTATGATAAATATAATTTAATTAAATCCTATACAATTGGCTCAAACACTTCTGATCATTTAGGGACTTATATGCTGATGGAAAATGCTACAAAGCCGTTTGTAATTCATATTCCATCTTTTAATGGGTTTTTATCCCCAAGATATGGAATTCAAGGGCAAAAACTAGATGTTGTTAATTGGAGGTCAAATAAAATATTTTCTCTAAAATCAGAGGAAATTGAAAACATCAAATTTACTGACTTATCAAATATCAAAAACTCTTATCAACTTTCAACTAATCCGCTAATTTTAAGTGATTATACATCTAAGAAAGTTCCTATTAATAAAGAGGCTATTTTCAAACTACTTAATAGTTTTGAAAAACTTAATTGCGAAACATATAAAGTAAAATGGAAAATTGATTTTTCCACTCAATTACATGAATTAATTGTAAATTCTGACACACTAAGAACCTATCAATTAAATGAAGGGAAAGAGAAGTCAAAAGAAGAAAATTTTACAGTTGACAGAATGTATGCTACTGTAAATCATGGAGATTTAATGCTGATACAAGATTATGTTTTTAACAAAGTGTTAATTACTCTCAATGAATTAAAAAAGTAAATACACATATAATATGAGTAGATAATTTATATTTGACACTCATTTTAACACAAAATAAAAAAGAAGATTTAATGAAATTTATAGTTAATAGTACCGCCCTTTTAAGAGAGTTGCAAAAGTTAAATGGAGTAATTAGTTCAAACAATACTTTACCAATATTAGATAACTTTTTGTTTGATATTAACAGTAATAACATGACGATTATTGCTTCTGATTTAGAAACTACAATGATGTCAACTATCTCAGTTGAGGCTGATGTTGATGGTAAAATCACAATTCCAGCTCGTATTTTAATTGATACTTTAAAAACATTTTCTAATCAGCCACTTACATTTATTGTAAACACTGAAACTTTTGGAATTGAAATGAGTTCAGAAATGGGGAATTATAAATTAGCAGGACAAAATGCTAATGAATTTCCTAAAACTCCAAAATTAAATGGTTCTTCATCAACAACTATTAAAGGTGATGTTTTAGCTAATGCCATTAATAAAACTTTATTTGCTAGTGGAAATGATGAATTAAGACCAGTGATGTCAGGTATGTTTTGTGAACTTTCTACTGAGCAAATTACTTTTGTTGCTACTGATGCTCATAAACTAGTAAAACATACTCGCACAGACATTTCTTCTGATAAAACCGCTTCTTTTATTTTACCAAAGAAACCATTAACTATTCTTAAAAATAACATTAGTGATGATGCGGATATTAAATTAGAATTCAATGACACTAATGCACTCTTTACTTTTAATAATATTACAATAATCTGCAGATTAATTGACGGGAAATATCCTAATTATGAAGCTGTAATACCTAAGGAGAACCCTAATAAACTAACAATTGAAACGGCTTCACTTCTAAGTTCAATTAAAAGAGTCTCAATTTATGCAAATAAAACGACACATCAAATAAGACTGAAGATAGCAGGAAGTGAACTTCAAATTACATCAGAAGATTTAGATTTTGCAAATAAAGCAGAAGAGAGATTATCTTGTCAATATGAAGGAACTGATATGGAAATAGGATTCAACTCTAAATTTGTAATTGATATGCTTAATAATATTGGTGCTGAACAAATTTCATTAGAAATGAGTGCACCAAATAGAGCTGGAATTATACTGCCTTTAGATGGACTAGAAGAAGGAGAAAACACTTTAATGCTGGTAATGCCAGTAATGTTAAATAACTAAAAAATTATGAAAAAAATAACACTATTAACAATTGTAGCTTTATTAAGCTTTGGAGCTAATGCTCAAAGTTTACTACCTACTAAATACGGAATTAAAGTAGGACTTAATATTGCAAATGTAACTTCAACTCCTAATGAAGGGGTAAAAAACATTGAAACTACTCCTCTACTAGGTGTTGCAGGAGGGTTTTATATGGAAATTGCTTTGAATGATAAATGGTATATTAATCCTGAACTTCTTTATGTTCAAAAAGGCGCTTCTTTTAATTATGATTACAAGCATAAATGGGATAGTATTTCGTTAAATAATGTAAATAATTTAGATGAATATGCGACAACTAACTCCTTAAGATTAGCTTATGTAGAATTAAACCCAACTATTAGCTATAAAGCTTCTGATAAATTAGCTTTAAACTTTGGTCCTTCTGTTTCTTTTCTAATTAGTGAGGATTATACTTTTACTGAGAAAATTATTGGTGACTCTCCACCTTTAAATTCAGTTGAACCAACACCTGGAACATATGAAGCAGAAGATTTAGATGTAGGCATAAACCTAGGGTTATCTTATTACATAACTGAGAGTTTTTTAGTAGATGCTAAAGTTAATACAGGATTTATGAAGGTTGGTACAGTAAATAGAATTACATCAATTGAAGAGCATGGAAACGAAAAGAAAGAATACAATTTTGAACTAAATAATAGAGCAATTGTACTATCATTTGCTTATTTATTCTAATTTTACAAACTAATTACAGACATAAATAATATGAAAAAAATATTTACACTAGCAATTGTAGCTCTATTTACATTAAACGTAAGTGCACAAAAAATAGAAAAAGGAATTTGGCAAATTGAAATTGGGACAGGATTAGATTTAGGATTTAATTGGGTAACTGGAGGTGAATTTGATGAAAAAATAACATCTAACGGAACTATAATATCTGAAGCAGATGGAGATTGGAGTGATTTTTATAATTCGCAAACAAATTTTCAGTATGATTTGGATGCTACAAATTTTGATGATTGGGAAGATAGATTTTTAAAAAATGTAAGTATTGGTTATTTTGTTGCTGATGGATTTTTAATTGGATTGGGTTTAGATTTAGGAGGTTTCAATACAAATGATGATGATACTACTATGATTAACAGACTAAACAATCTTACATTAGGAGCAACACCCAAATTAAGATACTATATAGAAACAGGAAGAGGTAATGCAATGTTTTTTGAAACTTCATTTGGAATTGGGTTAACTAATGACAAAAACAATATCGATCTAGCAAATGGTGATTGGATAGAAGATAAGAGCAGTACTTTTGGTTCTAACATTGGAATAGCTGTAGGTTGGTCACTATTTAACTTTAATAGTAGAGAGATATTCTCAGTTGAGCCAATTATTGGATTTAACATTGGATCTGGGACAACAAACAGCACATTTACTTCTTATAATGAAGCTGCAGATATTAAAATTATTGATGATAGAACAGATAAATTCAGTTCTATGGGAGCTTATGCTAAACTTAAATTAGCATTTTACTTAGGTAGACATTTCTGGTCTCATTAAAATAAATAAACCATGAAAAATATACTTTTACTCTTACCACTTACAGTACTACTTAATTCATGTGTAGTTGAAGTAGAAACAGGTGGTTGTACTGATATCTATGCTGAAAATTATGAGTCATTTGCAGATTATGATGATGGTAGTTGTGTATACATATGGGGCTGTACAGACCCACTTGCAGATAATTGGGATCCTTTTGCTACAATGGAAGATATTAATACTTGTCAGTACAGTTGTAATCTTGTTTATTATTTAGACTATAGTGCAGCACAATACATGATAAATTGGGGAATATCTTATTATACATTTTATGATAGCTATAATGACTATATTGGTTATATAACTAGTGATTACTATTGGACAGGTGCACCAAATTGCATACCTCAAGCTGATGGATCAACACTTACAGCTACATTATACTGGAATGGTAATTACAATAATAATTTAGGCTCTTTCTCATGGTCAGCTTACCCAGATGATGGCCTAGTTGCTGATTATGACTACAATGAAAACAATATTATGCCAGGAGAATGTATTAAGCTACAATTGAGCAAGAAAAAGATACAAGAATACAAAGAAGCTACTAAATAGTTTGTGATATAAACTGAGCTGCATTTTTTGAAGCGCCTTTTTTATCTAATAAATTAATGAGTTTATCGTAATCCTTTATGATAGACTCTTTTTCTTTTATGATAGTATTTAATTCAAAGATAATATTCTCCTTATTTAACTCTGATTGTATCAATTCCTTTACTACTAATCTATCCATTAAGATATTTACTAGAGACAAATAATTAATTTTAATAAGAGATTTAGCAATAGAATAAGTAAGCCAGTTTGTTTTATAGCAAACAAGCTGAGGCACTTTAAAGAGAGCTGTTTCTAAGGTAGCTGTACCAGAAGTTACTAAAGCATAATCAGCATTGGAAAGCAAACCATAAGTTTCGTCAAAAACCAAATCTACTTTCGAATTTTGAATAATTTGATGATAATATTCTTTTGAAAAAGTATTAGTAGCCGCAATTACAAATTGATAATTCGGATAACTTTCAACCACTTCTAGCATTCTTGGTAGAATTTTTTCTATTTCTTGTTTTCTACTACCAGGGAGTAACGCAATTATATTTTTATCAGACTTGTAAGAAAACTTAAAATCACCTTTACCTATCTCATCTAACAAAGGATTCCCTACATAAGCAACTTCCATGCCATACTTTTTATAGAAATCAACTTCAAAAGGAAAGATTACGATTAAATGATCAACAAATTTTTTAATTTTAGAAATTCTACTTTTATTCCAAGCCCAAACTTTAGGAGAAATATAATAGAAAACTTTTATTCCTTGCTTCTTAGCAAATTGTGCAATTTTTAAATTAAATCCTGGGTAATCTACTAAAACCAGTGCATCAGGTTTAAAATTAATAATATCCTTTTTACAATAATCCAAATTAGATTTTATAGCTCTTAGATTTTTCAGCACACTCCAAAGTCCCATATAAGCTGTATCTTTAATGTGTTTAGCAATCTGAACACCCTCAGCAATTAATCGGTCCCCTCCCCAAGCTCTTATCTCAGCATTTTTATCGCATTTTTTTAACTCAAAAACTAAATTAGCTGCATGTAAATCTCCAGAAGGTTCTCCTGTAATAATATAATACTTCATTATAAGAACTTGATTATAACAATTACAAATGCATAAACAAGAGTCGCTCCAAGAATTCCTTTTGCAACTTCCTCTTTATGAGTTTTAATATTCATAAAAAATAATATTATATTAGTAAGAAATACACTTAAACTAATATGATGCGTTAATGTATTTAACCTTTCAAATTCAGCAAATGCAATTTCAAGTTCCACCTCCAAAACAAAAGCAATATAAACTACTAATGTAATAATTGGAGCAATTACTCCAACAGAAAAACCTTTAGATACAGCTTTATTCATTTAATAAAAGTTTATTTACAGAAACTAATGAAGAATGTGCAGTAACATCAAACTGAACAGGTACAACTGAAACATAATGATTTGCCAAAGCCCACTCGTCTGTATCTGTACCTTTGTCATAATTCATAAATTTACCAGTAAGCCAATAATATGTTCTTCCTTTTGGGTCAGTTCTTTCTTCAAATTCCTCCTCCCAATTTGCATCAGCTTGCCTACATACTTTTAATCCTTTAATTTCTTCCCCCTCTATTCTTTTTGGAATATTCACATTCAAGCAAACACCATCATCTAATCCATTTTCTAAAACTTCTTTTGTAACTTTTCTGATGTATTGTTCTGCTTCAGAAAAATCAGCATTATGTGCATAATCTAAAAGAGAAAAACCAATTGATGGTATTCCCTCTAAAGCACCCTCAACAGCAGCAGACATAGTACCAGAATAAATAACATTTATTGATGAATTTGAACCATGATTAATTCCTGAAACACATAAATCTGGTTTTCTATCTAAAAGCTGATTAACAGCTAATTTAACACAATCAACTGGAGTGCCACTACAAGAATATTCAATTTGAGGGCCAGCCTCAATAATAATTTTATCACATCTAATAGTTGCTTCAATCGTAATTGCATGTCCTTTTCCTGATTGTGGACTATCAGGAGCCACAACAAATACATCTCCAAAATCATTCATAATTCTAATAAGATTTCTGATTCCAGGAGCAGAAATTCCATCATCATTAACTACTAATATAAGTGGTCGTTTCATTCAATAAATTTTTAATACTACAAAACTACTATAATATTGTTGTATACTGCTGAGGAATTTCCTAATTTTGCAAAAACTAAAAACAATAAAATATGATTTGGGTAATAATGATAGGATTTATGATTGTAGGAGGGATTGTAAGTTCAAGATTAAAAAGTAAAGTTAAAAAATACAGCCAAGTACCAACTGTATCAGGCATGAGTGGAAAAGAAATTGCTGAAAGAATGTTAAGTGATAATGGAATAAATGATGTAAAAGTAATTTCAGTTCCAGGAAAACTTACTGATCATTACAATCCTATGGATAGGACTGTAAATCTAAGTCCTGAGGTTTATCAAGGAAGGCATGTAACAGCTGCAGCAATTGCAGCTCATGAGTGCGGACATGCAGTACAACACGCTACTGCTTATCAATGGCTAGAAATGCGTTCACAAATGGTTCCAATTGTAAATTTTAGTAATAGTATGATGAGTACAGTTTTTATTGTTGGATTGATCGGAGGAAGTTTTATTGGTCTGGGGTGGGATAGTATGTTGATGATATTTATAATTCTACAAGCAATCGTAACTCTATTTACTCTAGTTACCTTACCAGTTGAATTTGACGCAAGCAAAAGAGCTCTTGTTTGGTTAAGATCATCTGGGATTACCAACGAACAAGAATTAACTTATGCAGATGATGCGTTAAAATGGGCAGCTAGAACCTATCTAGTAGCAGCATTGGCAGCTGTTACTTATTTACTTTATTATATTGCGCTTAGGCGCTAAGAGATTAGAGATAAACAAATAATCATAAGAAAAGCCCTAACAAATGTTAGGGCTTTTCTTTTAAGAAAACTTAAAATTATTTTTTCTTAGTTAAGAATGGTAATCCAGTTCTTGAATTTTCCTTAACAAAGTAACCATCTGGTTTGTCAGAAGCAGTAGATCTTGAATCTTTAGAAAAATAATAGATAGTCTGAACTCTACCAGTTGATTTTAATGTTACATCTTTTTTGTTTAAGTGGTATAAAGTACCTCTTTCGTTTGTGTGCGTAAAAGCCATGATTTATTTTTTTTGGTTAATATTATTTTTACAGGGACTAATATAGATAAAAAATCCTTACAAACTAAATTTTACTAGATAAGAATTTTGTTTTATTGTTCATAAGTCTAAAATTAACTAAAAGAAAATAAGTTTTTGTAATCTAAAAACTGTAATACTTACATCAAATATAATGTTTTTTCAACTGTCTTATTTTCAGTGTATTATGGTGATATTGCTTAAATTATGACAATTGCAACTTTACTAGATAAGGACAAAAAAATACTAGATAAAGATTGGTTAATAACTTTGACTTCAAAAACAACAAAAAAGAAGAAAATAAGGTCAAAAATGGAAGTTAATTTTAATTATATCTTCTTAAAAATAGCGAATTAAGAAAAAATCATCTGGGAAAATTTTAAAATTTCTTATTAAAACAACTACTTTTACAATCTTAAAAAATTCACTATGAAACATCTAAGTATTCTTTTAATAGCACTATTTTCTTTTAATAATCTTTCAGCTCAAAGATATACTACAAAATATATAACTGATGCTAATAAAGTTGGTTTGCAATGGTGGAATGATGTAAACTCAGGACAATATTCAACATCTTATCAATATCTTTCTTCTGAGTTAAAGCAAAGATTCTCGGAGGAGAGTTGGTTGAATCAAATCTCAATATTGATGGATGAGTTTGGTCAACTAGAAGAAAGATCGGTGTCCGACACTTATTTTAATAGTGAAATTGAGGGCTATGAGTCTGGGTTTTATGTAATTGTTGAATATAATGTAGAATATTCAAAAACTAAAAACCATACTGAGAGTATACTGCTTAAACAGAATGATCAATTAGAATGGAAAATATTTGATTTTAATTATGAGTTCCAGAATTTAGAATCAGCAGAAGAATAACTACAAACTATTCTTAGTTACCCAATATCTATATCCTAAAATTACTTTCTCGTAACTTTTTAATTTACCAATATCCTTCTTATATAATGAAGGTATTATTAATTTATTAACCTTTGCTAATATTTTAAAAAACAACTTTCTATTTATTAAAATAGCTAATAATATAGATAAAAGCAGAATAATTAAAATAACATCTTCACTGTTACCAGTTCCTAGTAGAATCATTTAAAAATAATATTGTTAGCTACTCAATCATTAACTTCTTAGTTATTATTCCTTTAGCATGACTTAAATGAAGAATATAACTTCCCTTGGATAAAGTATTCCCTGATATAATAAAGGTTTGAGATATTTTATCCTCTGATAAAACTAACCTTCCCATAATATCATAAATCCTTAAATCAAAAATTTCAAATTTTGGCATACTAATTGTTAAATTACCTTTAGCAGGGTTAGGGTAAATTAAAACTTGATTTGACATAATATGCATTATTCCTGTTATACAAGAGTCTATAATAACTTCTATTTCACCTCTTCTATCACAGCCGGCCGAATCCACAGCTTCAACAACATAAGTAGTTGTGAACATAGGGAAATCTACAATCCTATGAACAGGTGGGGTAAACACGGTATTAGGAACCCAAATGATATTAGAAAGTCCAATAGTATCTATTTCTAAAACAATAGAATCTCCCAAACAAATGATTGGTGGTGATGGTGCTGAATAAATTTGAATATCTTGCACTGTAACAGTAATACATGCCGTATCAATACATCCATTAGCATCAATCTGAGTTACACAATAAGTTCCAGGGGTAATAATTGTTAAAACAGGTCCTGTTTGCCCAGTATTCCACATATATGTAACAGGCAATACTGTTGATGAATTTGGTGATGCAGTAAGAATCTGAGGATTACCCCAATTACAAATAATAGAATCTCCAGTAAGTTCTACCCCACAAGGAGGTGGAGGTGGTGGCATAACATTACAAGAATCAGCTATACATGCTGCCATTGTTGGGTATACTGCCATTACATTCGCTTGTCCCAAAGCATAATTTCCAGGACCTACACAGGTAGTAATACCAGGGACTGCTCCTCCCATACAAGCAAAATTTGTCGTAAAATTACAAGGTCCTTGTGTCCAAGAAGTTACTCCTCCAAAATTAAGCGCATGACAATCATTAGAATATGTGATACTATCACAACCACAAACAGGATCCCATATCATAGTACAGATAGCTGTCAAATCAATTAAAGAAGAATCTACACAAGAACTAGGCTGATTACATGGCAAAAAGCCACCAGGAATTCCACTAGGAACCGCTGGAGTCCATGGAACATCTGCACAATCAGCTACACAAGAATTTGGATACATTACTCCATCACATCCACAAACAGGCATATACATCATATTACATCCACACATTGCTGTTGAATCTGCTATACAATCTTGACAAATAGTCGTATCACATCCGCTTATAAGATCTAAAATATTTACACACCATTGAGAATAAAATGGAGTTTGATTAGCAGCTGCCCCATTAGTCCATGTATAACTATATTGAGACATCCCATTAACAGTAGCATTCATCATCCAGGGACTGCTTGCATGATCAATATAAACACTCCCACCAGTTAAATTACATGGATTCGGAGCATTGTATACTGAAAAAGTAAATACCATATTATCATCAATAGTAATTCCTGGTGTACAAGGCGGACCTCCAAAACCACTAGTTAGTGTCAAGTCAAAAGTATAACTCCCAGCAGGAAGTGGTAAAAGCATAAATGTATCAGTAGCATTGCACATTGCAGATAACATTCCTAAACAATGCTGAGTATTTGCAATTATAGTATTCCCTACTATTGTATGATTAGTAAAATCAAGTTGACAATCAGAACTAGGAAACTGCAGATCTGCATAAAAATAAATAGTGTCATTTGAACTTGGGTTAGTTGGCCATTGCGTTATATTAGTAATGCTTTGAGCATGTATAGCAGTAGAAAATCCTATTGTAAAGAACAGGAAATATAAAGTGATTGCTTTGTTCATTTTGTTGTATTTTATAATTGAAGGTAAATATACTAAAATCAGCTCATTAATACTCCGATCTTACTTAGTTTATGAAATAAAACACCTTATCTAGCGAAAAGAAGTTGCCCATTACTTTCCTCAGAAAATGCATATCCATTATTTTTAAACGATTTTAATTCCTCAGGGCTTGTGATTCTATTTTTTATTATAAAATTAACCATTTCTCCTCTTGCTTTTTTTGCATAAAAAGAAACAACCTTTAATTTACCATTTTTATAATCCTTAAAAACTGGAGTTATCACCTCAGATTTTATCTTATTCAGCTTTAAAACTTTAGAATACTCGTTTGAAGCTAAATTAATTAATACTTCATTATTTAACTCTTCTCGGATATTTTGATACAATTTATCGAGCCAGAATCTATATAAGTTATTTCCTTTTATTGTTTTTAACTTGGTACCCATTTCTAATCTATAAGGTAAAATCAAATCATTTGGCTTTAATATACCATACAAACCAGAAAGTATTCTTAAATTATTTTGAGCAAAATCATTATCCGACTTATTAAAGTTTTTTGCATTTATCCCTTCATAAACAGCACCATTAAACAACTCAATTGCTATAAATGTATTGGAATTTGAAATATCCCAATCCTGAAACCTTTGCCAATTAAGTTGAGCCAAATTATCACTTAGACCCATTAAATCTTTTAGTTCCGAAATACTCTTTCCTTTCAGAGTCTGAATCAACTTTGTAGATTCACCTAAAAATGAAGTATTCATTTTACTATTCTGTACTTTTACAGAAGTATCTAGTTTTTTAGCTGGAGAAATAATTATCTTCATTCTTATATTGTATTATTGCACAAAATTATCAATTTAATTCATGTATCACATACTCGCTAAATACAAACTTACCTCACTACATATAATGGTGGTAATATTGGGATTAACAGGTGTCTTTGGAAAACTTATTTCTTTAGGGGCTCTTCATTTAGTCTGGTACAGAATGGGGATCGCTTTTTTAAGTCTTGCCATTTTTTTAGCATTTAAGAAACAATTATTTAGCGTTAATAAAAAAGATTTCTTTGGGATAATGGGAGTTGGCGCATTAGTAACCTTTCATTGGTTATGTTTTTTTGAATCAATAAAAGTATCAACAGTATCAGTAGCTGTTGTTTGTTTGGCAACATCCTCCCTATTTTCTGCAGTAATTGAACCATTATTCTTTAAGAGAAAATTATTGGGATATGAAGTGGTAATGGGAGTAATTGTAATTATCGCCTTAGGTTTTGTAATGGGAACGGAAACTCAATATTTCTGGGGATATTTTTATGGGATAATGGCTGCACTTTTAGGCACTTTATTTACCTTATTTAATGCTAAGTATATCAAAAAGGTAGGAGCGGCAAAAATTACCATGATTGAAATGCTCTCTGGGTTAATTATCATAAGTGGAATTTTATTACTCCAAAAGGATTACTCTGTTTTTACTTCAACAATATCAATAACTGACTTTAGTTATCTTTTCATACTAGGGACACTTTGTACGGCAATGGTTTTTGTTTGGATGACTGAAATAATGCGACACATCACCCCTTTTTCACTAATAATGGCTATAAATCTAGAGCCAATTTACAGTATAATTCTTGCATTACTTATATTTGGTGACTCTGAACTTATGAGCACATCATTCTATATTGGGAGCACTATTATTATTGGAATAGTGTTTTTAGACGGATATCTGAAAAACAAACAATAGAATGTTGTAACTGTCGTTATGATTTTTAATTTTGCAAGCCAATTATTTAATTATGAAAAAATTACTTTTACTAATTAGCATCTTATCAATCACTTTTAATGCTGATGCGCAAACTTTAGCTGAACTTTTACAAAAGAAAACTTCAGGACATAAAATTACTGGTACTATTACAGGATTACAAGATTCTACTGTAATGCTAGCTTATTACTTTGGAGGAAAACAATACGCAACAGATACTGCAGTTGTAATAAATGGAAAATTTACCTTTGAAGGGGAAGAAGAATTAAAAGGAGGAATGTATTTAGTTGTACTTTCTGAAAGTAGATATTTTGACATTATAGTATCTGAACAACATTTTTTATTCACTACAAAAATTGATGATTTAATTGGAGGAATGACATTTAGGAACTCTAAGGAAAATACACCTTTTTACGAATACCTTAATTTTATAACAAATATGCAAAAAGAGGTTACTCCTTTAAGAAAACAACTTGAAACTGCAGAAGGAGAAAACAAAAAGGCATTGCAAGAAAAAGCTTCAGAAGTTGACAAGAAGGTTAAAGAATTTCAATCTAACTTTATAAAAAATAATGCTGATAAATTCTTTACAAAAATAATTAACGCAACCACTCAACCCGTTATTCCTGAATCACCTTTAGATAGTTTAGGAAATCCTGACAAAACTTTTCCTTTTAGATTTTACAAAAAACACTTTTGGGATAATATTGATTTCTCTGATGAGAGAATGCTGAGAACTCCTATTTTCTACAACAAAATGGATCAATATTTAGATAAACTAACCGCTAAAAATCCTGACTCCATTAATGTCTCTGCTGATATATTAGTAGAGCATTCAAGAGCTAATAGTGAGATTTTCCAATATGTAGTTTCTTATATCACTTCTACTTATGAAAGATCAAAAATTATGGGTATGGATGCAGTTTTCGTACACATGGTCGAAAATTATTACATCACAAATCAATGTGATTGGGTAGATTCTACTCAACTAGTTAAAATAGCAGATAGAGCACAAAAAATTGCTCCTAACTTAATAGGAAGAAAAGCCTCAGAATTTCTTGACTTTTACGGAAGACCATTCATGAAAGACACATTGGAAAAACTACACACATTACAGGAAATAAATGCTGATTATACTGCACTTATATTTTACGGGCCAACTTGTGGGCATTGTAAAAAAGAAATTCCAAAAGTAAAACATGATGTTGATTCACTAATTGCTGCAGGTTATAACATTGAAACATTTGCAGTAGCTACAGAGTTTGATAAAACAGAATGGAAAAAGTTTATCAATAATCAAAAGATTGGAGATTGGACTAATGTTGCTGATATTAATCATGATGAGGAGGGGAATCCTGTAGCTAGTAGCGACTGGAGGGATAAATATGACATCTACTCTACTCCAGTTATTTACTTACTTGACAAAGACAAAAAGATTATTGCAAAGAGGATTACTCACACCCAAATAGTTGAGATAATTAGCCGATTAGAGGAAATTAATTAGATAAGTTATTTTAATTTCGCTTCCTCCTAACTTTAGAGTATTATTTACATTCTGAGGAGTTGAATAATAATACTGGAATGTCATATGTTTAAACCTCATGCCCGTCATTACACCAGCAGAACTAAGTGCATCATAAGTTGAACCAAGAATAATATTCTTATACTCACCAATTATATGCACTTTTGAGTTAAAGTTATTATTATCCATAAATGTGGCATTTCCAATATTTAATTGAAACTGTTTAAATGCAACCTTATAATCTATAAAACTTAAATATTCAATAGCATTTGTTGCATCATAAGATCTGGAGAAGATGTTATTCCTAAACATATTTCTTGTTGAAATCCCTAATTTTAATTTATCATTATAAAAGTAAATCCCAGCAGTTGAATTAGGTAAAGTTTCAGAATAATATGAACCTGAGAGAAGATTGTCATTATCACTTCCTGACACTAGTAAAGACTCATCAATATACACAGTATTTAATGATGATGAAAGCCCTAAAGTTAATTTGTTTTTTGCAAAAACTTTAGCAGTAAATGCGTAAGAGAATTCATATGACATAATTCCACTAACTCCTTTTTTTACTGACTGAACATTTAAAGCAATAGCATTTGATTCTCCAAATGAGTTTTTCCATCTTATATTCTGAGTTAATGGAGCATCTTTTATTCCAGAAAGTTTCTTTGAATGAAACAATGAAATAGATGAACTTTCAACAACTATTGCTGCAGGGTTAATTGCTGATAAATCAAATAAATATTCATTATTACTCTGAGCAAAGAGAAATTTCGAGTTAATTAATATCAAAAAAAATATTATTTTCTTTATCATCTTATTAAAGTTATTGACCCTGAAATTAGCTCTCCATTCTCCTTACTAATAATATAATAATAAGTATTGGGTTTGACTAACTCGCCTTTAAAAGTTCCATCCCAAAGCATACTTTCCGTATTTTCTAACAATAAAAGCCCATTCTCATCAATTATCTGCAGTTGATAATTCCCTAATGTTTCATCATTTTTAATTTCCCAAATATCATTAACTCCATCATTATTTGGAGTAAATACTGAAGGAATAATAAAACAATCAGCACTTTCGAATACCTCAACAGTATCGCGTAATTCACAAGAATTATTATCTGATAATAAAAGAACATAAACTCCTGATGTTAGGTTTGCCAACTCACTATCAGTAAGACCATTACTCCAATTAATTGAGTAAGGCAAAACACCCCCACTAATATTTAGAGATATCTCGCCATCTGAGTTTGAAGCACAGGAGACATCAATCGCTTCAAATTCAACAATCATTTCATCAGGAGAAATTAGCTCAACCTCAAAAGAACTCATACACATAACAGAATCTGTGATTATAAAAGCGTGTGTTCCAGATGTAAGATTATCTATTTCTGTACCGAAATCACCATTTAACCAATCAACTTCATATGGAGAAACTCCTCCAGAGATTTCAATAAAAACCTGACCATTTGATGCTCCAAAACAACTTTCATCAATTACACTATCAGTAAAACTTATTGGATTATTTGCTTCAATTATATTACTATAATTAGTAGTACAACCATTTGCATCAATAATTAAAACTGAATATTGATTAGGCGATAATTGAAAAATATCCTCAGTATTTTGCCCTGAACTCCAAACAAAATTAAATGGAGATACTCCTCCAGTTACATCAAGATAAATACTTCCATTATTTGAATTAGCACATTCTACATTATTGATGCTGTCTTCAATCAGAATCTGAGAAGGCTCAGTTATACTATCTGACATATTTAACAAACAGTTATTAGCATCATAGATTTCTACAGAATAAGCACCAGCTGACATATTCTGCACATCCTGAGTGCTTGCACCATTACTCCAATTATATATATATGGCTGAACTCCTCCATTAACTGATAAATCAATACTCCCATTACTATTTCCATAACAATCAACATTATTATGATTGATAGAAGCGTTTAATAGACTAGGTTCACTTATTACTTCAAATTGAGTAATTGAACAATTATTTGCGTCTGTTATTATTAAACTATGTAATCCATCAGAAAGATTTTGAGCATCTAAAGTTGTATCACCATTACTCCATAGATAAGAATAAGGTAAAATTCCTCCAACAGTTGTAGAGACTATGCTCCCATCATTTATACCAAAACAACTTAAATTAGTGCCAAACAAACTTAATTGTAAATCAGCTGGTTCAAATATATTAACAACATTATTATATATACAATTATTACTGTCCCTGACCTCAAAACTATAAACACCAACTGAAAGAGAAGTAAGATTACTTATATTTAACCCATTATACCATTCAAATGTATAAGGAAATGTTCCTCCAGATGGAATTAATAAAGCTGCTCCATCTGCCCCACCGAAACAACTAACACTATCTGAAATTACATCAACAGTAATTGAATCAGGAGCGTTAACATTAATTGTATCATAAATAATACACCCATTAATATCTGAAACATTAACAATATATGTATTTGCTATTACATTTTGTTTATAAGAAGATGTATCTCCATCATCCCACAACAATTGATAAGGAGGGCTACCTCCAATTGTTAGTATATTAATAGTACCATCAGAAGAATTATAACAAGTTGGAGGGGAAACAGAATTACTTAAACTTATTAATGAAGATGGTTGGTTAACAAAAAATGTATCAGTCAGTTCACAGTTATTTGCATCAAGAATAGTTGACACATACATAGCTGAAACAAGATTAGTTATAGCACTTTGATTACTTCCATTACTCCATTGTATAGTGTATGGAAAAGCTCCTCCAGATAAAAACAATTCAATATCACCATCAGAAATTCCATAGCAACTTACATCATTAATTACAGTACTAATAAATATTGGAGTTGTATTTTGTATAGAATCCGAGAAAAATGTAGTGCAATTATTTGCATCAAATATCGTATCTGTATAATATCCAACCCCTCCAAATAAAATATTAACTGTATCTCCATTCGACCAATTATGATTATAAGGAGGTGTTCCTCCAGTTACATTCAGTTCAATACTACCATCAGAATAATTGAAACATGATGGAGTTGTAATAAGTGGATTTATTCCATATGGAGATGGCTGAGACACAGAAGTTGATATCTGAGTCTGACAACCATTATCATCAGATATTGTAAGTGAATACGATCCTGCTTGTAGAGAATCTGCAACTGAAGTAGTGTCCCCATTTGACCATAAATAAGAAAATGGAGGTGTTCCTCCTGATGAATTGGCCTCTAAAACTCCATCAGAACCACCATTGCAACTTACAGAAATATTATTACTAATTACACTAATAACTGGGTTTGGAAAAGATAAACCAGTAGATGAAGTAATCATACATCCATTCGAATCAGATACGGTAATATAATAAGTTCCTTGTGCAAGTGAATCAAGAAATGGAGTGGAATCATTTGTTGACCAAGAGTAAATATACCCTCCAACTCCACCTGTAGTAATAGCAGTAAGACTTCCATCAGAAACTCCAGTACAACTTATTTCCTCTTTTATAAAAGAAACAGCTAGACTATCTGGTGATGGAATTAAAAATAAGAACTCTGAAGAACATAAAAGGCTATCAATGACTATCAACTCAAGAGTATCTTGGAATAAATTTGTTAGATTTAAGAATGTGAAACCATTTGACCAAGCCAAACTATAAGTACCTGTACCTCCTGTAATATTTAAAATATCAAGAGACCCACTACTATCATTATAACATAAATGCGGTGAAAGTTGGTAACTCACTTCTATCGCATCTGGTTCTGTTATCTGAATTGATTGGCTCATCAAACAATTATTACTATCTGTAACATTTACTACATAATTTCCAACACTTAATCCATCTCTAAAAGAGCTAGTAATTGTATCATCACTCCATTGGTAAATATATGGAGTTAATCCTCCACTACAAGAAACAGAAATCAATGCTGAGGAATCATTGAAACAACTTAAATGTACTATTGAATCAATATTGATTTGCAATAAATCCGGTTCAATAATACCTGCAGAATCTGAAACAGAACAATTATTGTAATCAGTAACTAAAACTGAATAACTATCTTGATTTAATAACGAAATATCTTGCGTAATTTCTCCATTACTCCAACTATAAGAAAAAGGAGTTGTTCCACCATCAACACTAACATCAATACTTCCATTATTAAGGCCAAAACAACTCACATCATTTGCTACTAAACTAAGTGTTAAACTATCAGGCTGATTAATAATATAATTACTTTGAGCTGTGCAATTGTTAGAATCTGTAACTACAACTGAATAATTTCCAATAAGAAGGCTGTCAATTATATTTGTAACTTCACCATTACCCCACAAATAACTATAAGGAGGAACACCTCCAAAAACATTTGTTGATACTAAACCATCATTAAAACCAAAACAACTGACATCAGTAACTGTTGCATTTTCAACTAAAAGAACAGGTTCTTCAACTAACATTGAAATAGAAGATTGACAATTATTCTGATCGGTTATTGTAAGGTTATAAATTCCTGCATATAAATTTGCTAATTGTTTTGTTGGGTTTGGATTGATATAATTGTTTGGTCCAGTCCATAAATAATTATAAGTCCCTGTTCCACCACTAGGGTCAACTTTAATAAATCCTGTATTGCCACCATTGCAACTTACAGGAATAATAGTATCTAGCAAAATATATAAAGAATCTGGCTCAGTTACAGTAATATTTCCTTGCTTCTGACATCCTGAATTATCTGTAATATCTAAAGCATAGTTTCCTGTAGATAGATTAGTAATTATTGAAGTATTCTGAGTTGTATTAGTCCATGAGTAAGTTATTGGCTGTACTCCTCCAGTTACAAATGCAATTACTTCTCCGTCAGCTCCTCCAAAGCAACTCACATTATCAGCGCTAAGTTGCAAAATAAATGTTGGCTCATTAATTACAGAAAAAGCCGAAATTGACTGGCAGTTATTTGCATCAACTACTGTAAGCGAATATTGACCTGGTGAGAGATTAGTTATTATACTATCAGAAGATGTAAAGTTTGAAGGACCGCCCCAATAGAAACTAAAAGGCGAAACACCACCCATAGGAGTTGCTTCAATCACACCATCATTTGATCCATTACAACTTACATCAGTTGAATTTAACTGAACTTGGTATGTACTACATTGGCTAAATGCCACAGAAAATTGAAAAAACAAAACAAATATAATTATTAACTTTTTCATCTTAAATCTTTTCTTAAACCAACAGATATAGAATACATATCATTCAAATTTTCAG
>ENA-OSET01001418-OSET01001418.1-sediment-metagenome-genome-assembly--contig:-NODE-1418-length-24914-cov-2.983855_pt1 | contig 24914 bp, 20 predicted proteins | sample MGYA00237882_ERZ534229 | MGnify/ENA primary metagenome ERZ534229 (study PRJEB26408, sample SAMN06266212) | sediment metagenome | isolation source: Hudson Canyon methane seep mesocosm | place... | reverse complement strand
CCCGCTGTTTCCGTCGCAAGTTGCGCTCTCGTGGTTGAAGTAGTAAAGCCATGCTGCAGGATTTCCTAAGCAGTGGTTAGCTGTAAGGAAGTATGGAGTGCCGTCGTTTAAAGTGTTATTTATTAGAGCACCGGTGCAAGCCGCGAAGCCACCTTGAACGATGAGTGCCACTGAACGCTTCTCGGTTGCCCAAAGTGCGCCTTCAGGGCAGTTAACATTAATGTTACAAGCTCCTGAGTTTCCGAATGGCCCACGCTCAACTGCTGCTTGACTACCTGGGTATAGTAGTAAGCTACGGTATCCGTAAACAATTTGGTCTATTAGAATGGGAGCGGTTGTCCCCATCGAAATCGGTTGATGTAATTCAACGATAACTTCTGATCCTTCAACCACTCCAGTTGCTAACCCTCCCCAGTCTTTCTTAGATCTGTGGTCAAATTTTCCGATGAATTCGTGGCTATTTTTAGACCAAACAAACAAATAAGCACCCTTTTCTAATCCGAACTCGGCAAATCTCACTGACACAGAAGTTGCATCTGGGCAAGAGATCTCTAAGCGCCATACTTGTTCGTCTCCCTCTATAGTCCAGTATCCGCTATTTATTGGCGAGAAATTAACTTCGTTTTCTACACCAAATCTCCAAGGCACCTCTTTAATCTGGTCAGTAACGGCATCTTCTTGAGCTAAAATATCTCTCGAGATTGCAGGCATTACAACTCTAGTCTCAGACAAGATGTCTTGGTTAATAATGAACGATGGTGATCCACCGTAGTTGATTTGTCCTATGGCCGAGAAAGAACAAGTGGCAATAATTAACAGTACTGCAGCTGTATAGTAAAAGTTACGCATGTAGGTTTTCAATAACAGGTTTAATAACTATAGATAATATCTGAGGTCCAATTTTTTAAAAGTAAAACGGTAGTTCCGTGAGGAGTGCCACGAAAGCTGCTGATGTCGAATTTTAAGTCTTCATTTATTAGCGATCTACACTGGTCGACCGTACTTAAGTGGATTATTTGTATGGGCTGCTTGGGTGGGAGGCTCTTCATTAAAAAGCCATTTTGTTTAATCTCGAATTTATGATCTCCACATCCACCTGAGTATTGAACATTTACAATCAATGTGTCACCCTTAATCTTTACGTCTTTGAACGTGAATACGGTTGACATAAACTCTTGTGAATCCTCAGTTACATCTACAACTGCTTCTGTTTTACATCCCAAAGTAAATAGCAAAGATGTTACTATTAGAATGTAAAATATTTTTTTCATGTTGCAATCTACTAATGCTTTTCTTATTGCTACCCTTTAACTTCTAAAAGATTTTTTATTGTAAAGAACTCATCTCGAAGTCTCGCCGCTTCCATGAAGTCTAATTCTTTAGCGGCTTTATCCATCGAGCGCTTAGCTATTTCTGCTTGTTTATTTAACTGCTCAATAGACATGGATAGAAGTACTGGGTCTGAAGTTTGTTTCGAAAGTGTAGGTTTTGGTTCCGCGGCAAGGTTTGCTCTGCCTGCTGATCGTTTAATTTGCTTTGGACTTAAACCGTTCAGCTTATTGTATTTTTCTTGCTTAATCCTTCTCCTAGAAGTTTCGTCAATCGTAATCTGCATGCTTTTCGTCACTTTGTCAGCGTACATAATTACACGGCCATTTACATTACGAGCTGCACGACCTGCAGTTTGGGTTAAAGAACGAACGCTACGCAAAAACCCTTCTTTATCAGCATCCATTATTGCTACGAGAGAAACTTCAGGTAAATCTAATCCCTCACGTAGAAGGTTAACTCCCACTAAAACGTCAAAAACTCCATCCCTTAAGTCCTGTAAAATAGCCACCCTATCAAGAGTCTTAACCTCGGAGTGTATGTAGCGAGTAGAAATATTAATTTTTTCAAGATATTTAGACAACTCTTCAGCCATACGCTTTGTTAAAGTTGTCACCAGAACTCTGTTGCTCATATCGATAACTTTGCGAATTTCTTCAACTAAATCATCTACTTGATGTGTGCATGGCCTGACTTCTATAGGTGGGTCTAGAAGCCCGGTTGGCCTGATAACCTGCTCAACAATTATTCCTTCAGCTCTTTCTAATTCCAAATCGGCTGGTGTTGCACTTACGTAAATGGCTTGGTTGAGCATCTCAGTAAATTCTTCTGCCGTAAGTGGCCTATTATCTAAAGCTGAGGGTAGGCGAAAACCGTGTTCTACTAAGTTTACCTTCCTAGAGCGATCTCCACCATACATTGCTCCAACTTGTGGTAGTGTTACGTGACTTTCATCTACAACAAGTAAAAAGTCATCGTCGAAATAGTCTAGTAGACAAAAGGGTCGTTCTCCAGGATTGCGTTTGTCAAAATACCGTGAGTAATTCTCAATGCCGGAACAATAGCCCAGTTCTTTAATCATCTCAAGGTCGTAGAGGGTTCGTTCTTCTAATCTTTTGGCTTCAGAAAGAAGCATGTTGTCAGTCAAATACTTCTTCTGCTTTTCTAAATCTTGTTGAATAGACCATACAGACGAATCAGTATTGTCCTTACTACTCACAAATAAATTTGCAGGATAAACCAGGAACTTTTCGAAACCATGAAGTCTCGTGCCAGATTCGGGATCTATAGTATGCAATGTCTCAATCTCATCACCCCAAAAAGAAATCCTAAGAGCATGATCAGCATATGCAAGGAAAACATCAACGGTATCTCCCTGAACCCTAAATGTTCCTCTTGTTAACTCGAGCTGAGATCTGCTGTATAAACTCGAAACTAACTTATGTAAGAGAGCGTTTCTACTGATTTTCATACCAGCTTTCAGAGTAATTACACTCTTGTGAAATTCGACAGGGTTTCCAATCCCGTATATGCAACTTATACTGGCAACAACTATAACATCCCTTCTGCCACTCAGTAAAGCAGATGTCGTACTCAATCTCAGTTTCTCAAGCTCCTCATTAATCTGTAGGTCTTTCTCTATATATGTGTTAGAAGCAGGCAGGAAGGCTTCTGGTTGGTAGTAGTCATAATAACTAACGAAATACTCGACTTGGTTGTTTGGAAAAAATCCTTTAAACTCGCTATAAAGTTGGGCTGCAAGGGTTTTGTTGTGTGATAAAACTAAAGTTGGTCGCTTAGTCTGAGCGATCATATTCGCAATCGTAAACGTCTTCCCAGATCCAGTAACTCCAAGTAAAACCTGATGTTTAGTGCCATCATTCACCCCGCTGACTAATTGTTTTATAGCCTCCCCTTGATCTCCTTGAGGTGTGTAGTCGCTAATTAATTCGAAGTCTGGCATCTTTTCAAAGATATGTCTCTAGAAACTAGTTTAGACCAAAAAAAGGCTCGCGTGAACGAGCCTTTTTAATATTTTATAATGTGTAGTGATTACTCAGATACTACATCAAACTTAACGGTTGCAAAAGTGTCTTTGTAGACTTTTATTTTTGCTTCGTAACTTCCTAGTTCTTTAATAGCATCGTTAGATAAAATTATTTGCTTTCTTTCAATATCAAATCCAGCAGCTTGAATTGCTTCAGCCAATTGGATGCTGTTTACAGAACCAAATATCTTACCAGTCTCACCAGCTTTAGCACCAATCTTAACAGTTAGTTTGTTAAGGTTTTCAACTATGCTATTAGCAGCTTCAAGTGCTTTAGCAGCTTTGTGAGATTGTTGTCTAACATCTTCAGCAACAACTTTTCTGGCTGACTCAGTTGCACAAATTGCCTTTCCTTGTGGAATTAGGAAATTACGTGCGTATCCAGTTTTGACAGAAACGATGTCATTTTTGTTACCGACTTTATCGATGTCTTCTTTAAGGATAATGTGCATGACGTTTATTTCTTAATGGAGGTTGTCAGCTACGTAAGGCATCAATGCAAGGTGACGGGCTTTTTTAATTGCCTGAGATGCTTTGCGTTGGTACTTTAAGCTTGTTCCGGTTAAACGACGTGGTAAAATTTTACCTTGAGGGTTACAAAGCATTAGAAGGAAGTCTGCATCCTTGTAATCAATGTACTTAAATCCTTTTTTGCGGAATCGACAGTAACGATCTGCTTTAGTGTCGATTTCGATAGATTTCAGGTAACGTACTTTTTTATCTGCCATGATTTCAGTTCTTTAAGCTTTTTCTTCAGTAGAAGCCTCTTCCTTTGCTGGAACTTCTTCTTTGCGGTTAGACTTGTCGCGGCGAGATTGCGCGTACGTAATGTGATGCTTATCCATAGCAGTAGTGAGGAATCTCATGATTCTCTCATCGCGACGGAATTCAGTTTCGAAGGGTAAGACAGCAGTTCCTGCAGCTTCCCACTCAATCAGATGATAGAAGCCTGATGTCTTCTTCTGAATTGGGTAAGCTAGTTTCTTCAGTCCCCATGCATCCTCATGGACAATTTTACCACCATTGCTGGTGATACTTGCACGGTACTTCTTTACTGTTTCCGCCACCTGCTCAGCAGATAACACGGGAGTCATAATGAAAACAGTTTCGTAACGATTCATTCTTTTATTCATTTAAAATGGGGCGCAAAAGTACGATATGTATAAAGGAAACGCAAGGGTTTTAATGCAAATCATTTAGGTCCTTTGCAAAGGTCATATAAAGAATGTGTAAAACTCACTTTGCACAATCATAAAATGCCCCCGATATTCGCAGTATGAGTGAGAACAATTATTTAGTCTCCGCAAGGAAATATAGACCGCAGGATTGGGATTCTGTTGTGGGGCAATCAGGGATTACTCAAACTCTTCAAAAAGCAATTTCTTCAGGCACAATTGCTCAAGCTTATTTATTCTGTGGTCCTCGAGGAGTTGGTAAAACAACCTGTGCTCGGATTTTTGCAAGAGCAATTAATGGTTTTGAACCGGATGATGATGCTATGGCTTTCAATGTTTTTGAACTTGACGCTGCATCTAATAATAAGGTTGAGGATATTAGAAGTATTGTTGAGCAAGTTAGAATACCACCTCAACACGGAGTCTATAAGGTGTATATAATCGATGAGGTTCATATGCTCAGTCAGGCTGCTTTTAATGCTTTTCTTAAAACATTAGAAGAGCCACCTCCTCATGCTGTGTTTATTCTTGCTACAACAGAAAAGCACAAGATCTTGCCAACTATTCTATCTCGTTGTCAGATTTTCGATTTTCATAGAATTACTGTTCCTGATATTGTGTCTAGTCTTCAGGAAATTGCTGTCAAAGAAGAGGTGAAAACAACACCTGAGGCATTGCATGTTATTGCTGCTAAAGCTGACGGAGCTCTACGAGATGCCCTAAGTATGTTTGATCAACTTATTGCCTTTGCGGGTAAAGAGCTTACATATGATATCGTTGCTGAGCAGTTGCATGTGCTTGATCACGATACTTATTTTGAAATAGTTGACTTTGCTTTAAATGCAAATATTCCTGATTCTTTGTTGTTGTTTGATAGTGTCTTAGCTAGGGGTTTTGATGCTCACCATTTTCTTTCCGGGTTAGGTAATCACTTGCGTAGCTTGATGGTATGTCGTGACCCGCGAACACTTAAATTGATGGAGGCAACCCCCGAAGTGAAAACGAAGTTCTCAGAACAAGCTTCTGTAGCCGATTTACATTTTATAGTTGATGCTCTTTCAATAACGAATGAAGCTGACACACAATATAGGACGAGCCAGCATCAGCGACTTTTAGTTGAGCTTGCGGTAATGAAGATTTGCTCATTAAAAACCTCCTCGGAAAATCCTCTACCATCGGTGGAGAAAAAAAAAAGCTTTAACGAATTAATTCCACCTGATTTAACAGGTGTTGTTGAGGTAAAGGAAAAGCCTAAGCCTATAGCTAAGCAAGCGGTTTCATCAGTAATACCAACTCCTTCTCCTGCCCCAGAACCAGCAAATCCCCAAGAGATTTCTCCGGTCCCTGTAGCTAAGAAAGTTGTGTCGGGAAAATTGCGTGGTGGGGGAGTGAAGTTGGCGGGGAAATCAAAGAGTCTCTCAGAAACGGGAAAATCAGATATTATTAATAAAGAGAATGAGGTGGATGAGTCTTGGAAGGAGGAGGTTACCATCGAAAAGATTAAGGCGGCATGGGATCTGTTTATCGATATTCATAAAAAGTCGAAGAGGGTTAGTTTAGTTTCTACATTAACAATGTGTGAGCTTGAGTTGAAGGGCAATGTGGTAATTTTTAATGTATTAAATGCGCTGCAGGAAGTGCAGCTTAATGATGAGCGCACGGATTTGCTTTTTCATTTTCGAAAAAATGTAAAGAATTCTTTAATTGAATTATCTATTAAGGTAATTCCTTCGGAAGATGGTGATGATGCACCTAAGACTTTTTTGACCGATAAAGAAAGGTATATGGATATGGTTAAAAAGAATCCAAGTCTTGATGATTTGCGGAAAAGATTGGATTTGGATTTAGGCTAATTTAAACAAGTAATTATGCGAGTTGATAAATTTTTATGGGCCATTAGGGTGATGAAAACCCGATCAAAAGTTGCCGCACATTGCAAAGAAGGAAAGGTGAGTTTAGGTGGTGATAAATTAAAGCCTTCAAAAATCTTAAATATTGGAGATGTTGTTGTCGTGAGAAAGGGGGCGGTGTCATTTTCTTTCAAAGTTGTATCATTTCCTAAAAGTCGTGTAGGTGCAGCTTTAGTTTCAGAATATGCAAAAGACATTACTCCTCAAGATCAGTTGGATAAACTTGAAATGATAAGGCTTTCAAATAGGGATAAGCCTAACGGTGTTGGGCGTCCTACGAAGCGTGAGAGAAGAAGTTGGGATAAAGCTTTCGAGGAGTGATGGTGGAGGTGAGAAGGGTAGATAGCGAGGTGTTGAGATGTGTGAGGCATAAGGTGCTTTGGCCTCATTTGGCAAATTCTAAACAAGCTATTATTGATATAGATAATAGCAAAGGTGCCATTCATTTAGCTGCCTTTTACAAAGGTGATGTTGTCGGAGTCGCTTCGTTGTTTAATCAAAAATGCGAGCGGTTTCCAGAGCTTTTTAAATCTTTAAAAGTACGCAGATTGAGAGCTATGGGCGTGCTTGATAATAGGAGAGGTGGAGGAGTTGGAGCTTTAATTATTCAAAAGGCAATTGAGGAGATGAAGGGTGACGGTGTTGATGTTGTTTGGTGTGATTCAAGGGAAGTTGCTTGGGGTTTTTATGAGATGCAGGGCTTTAAATTCGGATGTCAAATTAATGGTGAAGAATTAGAAGCATACCAAGTCCCGAATGTTGGCTTGCATAAAATCATGTTTAAGAGTTTGTAAAAGGAAAAACAAGTGTATTTTTACGCCATTAATTTTTGAGACTATGCCGCAAATTTCAAATGTAGGTCTGGCTATGCCAAGCAGTCCTATTCGTAAGTTGATGCCATTAGCTAACGCTGCTAAAAAAGCAGGGAAAAGAGTTATTCATTTGAATATTGGCCAACCCGATGTGTCGTCTCCAGACGTTGCTGTAAGAGCTCTAAAGGATGATGCGAGAACTGTAATAGAATATAGCCCTAGCGAAGGTTATGAGTCTTACAGAGAGGCACTTTCTATATATTATAAGAATGCTAGTATTAATGTAGAGGTGGATGATTTAATTGTCACAACGGGCGGCTCTGAAGCTCTCATTTTCGGATTGCTTTCATGCATGGATCCGGGAGATGAGATTATTATTCCAGAACCGTTTTATGCCAACTACAATGGTTTTGCTAAAATGGTAGGTGTAAACATTGTTCCCGTGACTGCTTATATCGATGATGGATTTGCGCTCCCTCCAATTGAGGATTTTGAAGCAAAGATTACATCTAAAACGAAAGCTATATTAATTTGTAACCCGGGAAACCCCACGGGGAAGGTTTATAATTCCGAAGCCTTAGATGCACTCGCTAAACTTGTTCTCAAACACGATTTGTATATTTTATCAGATGAGGTATACAGAGAGTTTTGCTATGATGGATCCCAACCTAAATCAGTTTTAGAACTTGAGGGTCTAGCTAAGAATGCCATTATGATAGATTCTGTTTCTAAGCGATTCAGCATGTGTGGCGCTCGTGTGGGAGCTTTAGTAACTAAGAACGCTGCGTTGCGTGAGACAATAATGAAGTTTGCTATGGCTCGTTTATCTCCTCCTACTTTAGGCCAAATAGCTTCTGAAGCTGCCCTCAAAGCTCCAGCTTCATATTTCGAAGATGTTCGCTCGTGTTACGTTCAAAGGAGAGACGTTTTAGTAGAAGGTCTCAATAACATTCCAGGTGCTATGTGTCCTATGCCTGGTGGTGCTTTTTATGCTGTATGTAAACTCCCTATTGACAACAGTGATACATTCTGTCAGTGGATTCTAGAAAAATTTGACCTAAATGGCGATACGGTTATGATGGCTCCTGCTTCAGGCTTCTACTCAACAGAGGGAGCCGGGTATAATGAAGTTAGGATAGCCTATGTTTTAGATTTACCACTCCTAGAGCGAGCTATTGTTTGTCTCAAAGCCGCTCTTGAACTTTACCCGGGTCGCACAACTTAGATTGCAATGAAATATCCCCTGAGTTTTAGATTGTTGTTTACTGCACTCCTTATCTCCTTTATAAATATAGAGTATAGTGGTTTTCATGCTCAAGGGGATACAACTTGGGTTTCAACTTATACCTGGGAAGCCCAAAATAACCCAGAGACAAACTACGATAGTCCAGGTAGAAGGTGGTTCCAATTCCCCGAGTCTGATAATGATGTTGAGTACAGAAAGGTGCTCATGTATCATAAATTGAAGTGTTTCGATCAAGGGACTGCTGGAGGTGCAGGGTACGCTTGTGGAGAGTGGGATTACCTAACGTATAGTTATTTATTTGATCACACAGGTGAGTTGGATTCAACCGTGTACACCCATCCTTACTACAAGATTAACAACCAAGAATTCGAAACAGACACTTTAATTTTTAGTCCTGAAAATGGAGCTCCTCACGACACTTACAATACGGAGTATTCAAGAATTAACCTAGATATAGTAGGTGAGGTTACGACTACTATAAATTCTGAAACAGAGCAGGTTTCAGATTTAACTTCTGCAACAAATGCAAGGCGATTAACGTTTACAATTACAGCACAAGAGTTGTCTACGATGGGAGTTGTGCCAGGTTTACCGATTAAAAGAATTAGCTGGAATGTAGAATCATTTCAATCTGATTTATTAACTTTAAAAGTCAGTCAAGGTGAAGGTGAGTGGCAGCAGGTTTATGCCTATCCAGTTGAAATTACTGATCTTCTAGAGTTAGACTTGGATGGTGATGAAATTATTTGGGACAGCGAATCTGACTTGCATTTTGATTTGTCACTAGACGGAGTTGATGGGGTGTCGTCTGATGCGGTTTCGTCCCCTAGTTTAGTGGAGGCTTTTGATGCAGATGGTGGTTATGTGAGATTTGATGGTTTAGATAAAATCTCAATTAACCCTGATCTATTTACTGATTTAAATAACGAGGTTACTCTCGAGTGCCTTCTTAAAGGAGACGCAGATTATTTACCTGCAAACACAACAATTTTCGAAGCTGTTAATTTTTCAGGACAGCGCGAGATAAACGTACATATGCCATGGAGTAATTCTCGAATCTATTGGGATGCTGGATACGATGGTGGCTATGACAGAATAGATAAAGCTGCATTAGAGAATGATTACGAAGGAGTTTGGGTTCATTGGGCGTTTGTGAAAAATGCTGCGACGGGTGTTATGAAGATGGTTAGAAACGGTGTGGTTTGGCATGAAGGAATGGATAAGGACAATTCTTTTGGAAACATAGCGAAAATGTTTCTGGGATCGGGGAACAATGATGTCTATAGCTATAGAGGTGATGTTGAGAATTTTAGAATTTGGAGTACTGCTTTAGATGAGTCTACGATAAGTGAGTGGATGTTTAAGTCTGATACTGAAGGTCACCCATCTTTAGAGGACCTTATAGTTGATTTCGATTTTAATGGCGAAAATGGTACATCAGAAAACGTGAATGGGGATTATTTTGGAAATGCGGGGAGATATGATTTCACTGCTTCGGAATTGTTTCTAGATGGATATGTGCCAGGTGGAGAAGACGTAGGTTATAGACCTGCATTTGTGTTTATACAAGGAGCGGAAGAATCATTCGAAGCTTCAGCTGAGTATCTGACGGTTGAAACGATTAAGCTTATTCCTCCTGTAAGTCTAAGCTCATGGGAAGTACAGGGAAATGGTGTGGTGCTGCAAAACGTTGAATATGGTTGGCCAGCCGATCAGCTTGAAGTGGTGTATAACCAACTGGGGGATACCATTTCTGATTCAACTATTTCTGGCGAGATAATGGCAATTGTAAATTATCAACTAGAGTACTTTGGAGAATCTTTCGAGGTGATTGATAGATATGAGCTAGGTAGATATATTACCCCTTATGGAATTAACCTGTCTTTGGGCGATGATGGGTGGACTTGGGTTTATGATGTGACAGATTATCTGCCATTACTTAGAGATAGTGTGGAATTAGAGTGTGGAAATTGGCAGGAGTTGTTAGATTTGAAATTCGCATTTATTGAAGGGACTCCGCCTCGGGATGTTAAAAGAGTAGAGGCGTTTTGGAATGGGACTTATTATCTTAATACTTGGGATGATCATGTTCTGAGTCACGAATACTCTCCCGAACCAGGGGAAGAAATGTTCAGGCTAGTAACTAGGGCGAGTGGTCATGGGTTTGGTCAAGGAAATAACTGTGGTGAGTTCTGCTATAATATTCACAGTGTTTTAGTTGATTCTACAGCGATATGGAGCTGGGAGATCATGCAGGAGTGTGCAGATAATCCTTTGTATCCTCAAGGTGGTACATGGATTTATGATAGGGCGGCTTGGTGTCCTGGCGCTCCAGTTGCGACACAGAGATTTGAGCTGACTCCGTATGTTAATGCTGACGACAACTTTGATGTGGAGTATGATATTACGCATGATCCATATGGTAATTACAGGATGGAAGGCCAAATCATTTCATACTCATCTCCCAACATGTCACACGATGTAGAATTGATGGATATCCTGGCGCCTAATAATAGAAAAACACTCTCAAGGTGGAATCCCGTATGTGAGGATCCAATAGTTGAGATTAGAAATAACGGGTATGAGCCACTAATCTCTTGCACCTTTACTTATGGTGTTTCTGGAGAAGATCCATCAACGTATGTGTTCACACCTAATACTCCAATGGAGTTTTTAGAAACTATAAGTGTGAGTCTTCCTTACGATGCTCCGGTATATACAGTTGGAGATGACGAAGATTTACTTCAGTTTGATGTTTCAGTCGAGTTGTCAAATGGACTGGATGAAGAGGTTACGAATGGCTCTGCTCATAGTGCGTTCCGCCGACCTCCGACGTGGGCTTACAATGATCTGGATGATAACAGGATTATTGTTTGGGTTAAAACGAACAACGTTCCTAGTGAAACTTCAATAGTATTGAATAATAGTGAAGGCGCAGTCGCTTGGACAAGGACATATTCAGAGGCAAATACAATTCACCGCGACACGATCGAGTTGAACGAAGGCTGCTATAGGTTTACGGTTAATGACTCGGGTGATGACGGGCTGAGTTTTTGGGCCAATAATGATGGAGGTGGATACGCCAGATTCAAAAAAGTGGCAGGCGGTAACTTTACAATGTTAGAAGATGATTTCGGAAAGTCAATTTCCTACGCTTTTAGGTTCGAAACGAATTTGATTACAGAGCATGAGGAGATTCTTGTTCATCATGAAACCACTTCGGTAGATATTTTCCCCAATCCCACTAACGGTATTATGAGAGCGAAGCTTACAGGTTTTAATTCAAATGTACATTGGGTTCTCAGTAACACTTTAGGCCAAACAGTACTTTCAGGAGAGTTCAACCCTCGAACTAACAAGCTATTGCTGATTGATATGCTCGGTCTTTCCGATGGAATGTACAGCTTATTTGTGTCAGGAGATGAAGGGCAAATGGCCAGCTGGGTTGTCAAAAAGCAGATATTATAATGTTATACCCCTAAAATTTAGGGGGTCGTTTAAAACTTTTATGCTTATTTAGGGTCTTACCCCCTTAATTTTTTGCATATGTTTGCATTTTTAAATATTATAAGAAAATGAGTTTAAATCGACAGCAGGTTATGCACGATGTTCTAGATCGCAAACCGAAACTACCTAAGCGCCCACACAATAAAATTTCCTCTTATTACGGAGAAAACGTTTTTAATAAATTCGTTATGATATCTTATCTTCCAGATGAGGCGTACAAGGGTATTTTGAAGGCTATAAATGACGGTACACCGGTTGATAGGAAGGTTGCAGACCAAACAGCAACTGCGATGAAAGAGTGGGCGATTTCGAGGGGAGCTACCCACTATACCCATTGGTTCCAGCCTTTGACGGGGACAACCGCTGAAAAACACGACAGCTTTATTGCTCCAACAGGTGACGGAAGGGCTATAGAAAAATTCGATGGGTCATTGTTAGTACAACAAGAGCCTGATGCATCTTCTTTTCCCAATGGAGGAATAAGAAATACGTTTGAGGCTAGAGGTTACACTCTGTGGGATCCAACTTCTCCAGCTTTTGTTTGGGGTGAAACTTTGTGTATTCCGACGATATTTATAAGTTACACTGGTTTTGCATTAGATAATAAAACGCCTCTACTTAAAGCTCTGTCTGCAATTGATGATGCTGCGACTTCTGTTTGTCAATATTTCGATAAAAATATTACTAAGGTTAATGCTTCACTTGGATGGGAGCAGGAGTACTTTTTAGTTGATAAAGCTCTTTTCGCAGCTCGACCTGATATTGCAATGACAGGCAGAGCGCTGTTCGGTGCTCAGCCTGCAAAAGGCCAACAGCTTGACGATCACTATTTCGGTTCAATTCCTCAGAGAATTAGTGCATTTATGAAAGATTTTGAGCTAGAAGCACATAAGTTAGGAATACCGGTAACTACTCGACATAACGAAGTGGCACCTAATCAGTTTGAGCTTGCTCCAGTCTATGAAGAAGCAAATCTAGCGAACGATCACAACCTCCTTATTATGGAGCTTTTAGAAGTCGTTTCACAGCGTCATGATTTTAGAGTGTTGCTTCATGAAAAGCCTTTTGGAGGTCTAAATGGTTCGGGAAAACACAATAACTGGTCACTCAGTACTAACACTGGAGTTAATCTACTTCAGCCGGGAAAAAATCCCAAGTCTAATATGCGTTTCTTAACTTTTTTCGTGAACACTTTAGCAGCTCTGCATAAACATGCAGATATTCTTAGGGCTAGTTTTGCTGGGGTTGGAAATGATCACAGATTAGGTGCTCAAGAAGCTCCGCCAGCTATTGTTTCAGCTTTTATAGGGTCACAGCTGACACAGTTGTTAGATGATTTAGAAGTTAATATTAAGCACGGTAAACTTATGCCTGCTGACAAAACTGCCTTAAAGCTTGAAATTGGTAGGATACCGGAAGCTCTATTAGATAACACGGATAGAAATCGAACTTCTCCATTTGCTTTTACTGGTAATAAGTTTGAGCTGAGAGCTGTAGGTTCTTCTGCTAATTGTGCTCTTCCCATGACAGTTCTGAATACTATAATAGCAGATCAACTTCAGTTATTTAAAGTTTCTGTGGATGCGAGAATTAAAAAAGGCAATTCAAAAGATGAGGCAATTCTTAAAGAACTCCAAGTATTAATAGCCCAGAGTAAAGCTATTAGATTTGAGGGCAACGGTTATGGAGAGGAGTGGGTTAAAGAAGCTAAGAAAAGAGGTTTGTCGAATCTTAAAAATACACCTGAAGCACTTACAGTTTGGGGTAGAAAAGAAGTAATTGATTTGTTCGATAAAATGAACGTTTTACACCCTGCAGAAATGGCGGCTCGTCAGGAAGTTGAGTATGAGAAATATGTTATGCACAGGAAGATAGAGGCGAATGTTGCTATTGATATGGCGCGTAACACAATTTTACCTGCGGCTATTTCTTACCAAAACTTTTTACTTGAAAATATTATGGGATTAGAGGAAGTTTTCGGAAAGGAAGCTAAGTCGATGTCTATTGCGCAAAGAGATATTTTAAAAAGAACCTCTGCTTTAGTAAACGACCTGTATGCTTCTATAAAAAACTTACGTGAAAACAAGGAAAAAGTAAACTCTAGAAAAACCACTGACAAAATTGCTGAAGGGTACGGAGATATCATTTCTCCTATAACTGAAGAATTGGGAGAAATTTGTACTAAGATGGAAGGACTTATAGATAACGAAATTTGGCCACTTCCTAAATTTCAAGAATTGTTGTTTACTCGTTGATAATCAGCAGTTAGATGAGATGTTAATATATTAATGTTGGTGTATTTTACAAAACATACCTTAAATTTGCTGCTTTTTCAGTACTTTCGAACTCTACTAAATTAAGTGAATAAAGGAATGCAACATTACCTGCAAGCAATCCTGACACGAGTTTTCGTGTCATGTGTATTTTTTATGGGAGCCCTAAGCGGCACCTTTGCTCAAGAACTTTATGAAGAAGCTGATATAGCTTTTAATCGCCGAGGCTATTTTGAAGCTTCAAGTGATTATGTAGCCGCGTACGCTAAAGTCAAGTCTGATGTAGATTTAAAGGCATATTGTGCCTTTCAAGCTGGAGAATGCATGCGGTTATTGCACAATCCTCGAGGAGCAACAGAGTGGTATGATAAAGCTTTGGGGCTTAGATATGCAAAGATTAATCCTAAGATATATTTGCTTTATGGGGATGTCTTAAGAGATCAAGAGGATTTCTACGGCGCTATGGAATGGTATGATAAATATGGAAACAGTGGTGACAGGTCAGTTGCTGATGCTAGAATTGAATCTGCTGATATTGCCGCTATAGCTATTGAAGAGCCGCCGAGTAGATTTATTGTTGAACCTATGATAGTCGTTAATTCACCTTCATATGATTTCGCACCAGTTTACGCGTCAAAAAAGTCTAACGTGCTCGTTTTTGCATCTTCAAGAGAAAGTTCTGCCGGGACAGGTGAGGATCCAATAACTGGAGAAGCGTTTATGGATCTTTTTACCACAACACAAGATAAAAAAGGTCGTTGGGGAGAGCCGGAGCCATTAGGTAATACTATAAGTACTGATGATAATGAAGGCGCTGCAGCATTTGGTAATAAATTTAAAACGATTTATTTCACAAGATGTATAGACCAAGACGGTTCTAATTTAGCTTGTGACATCTACTTTGCTCCTGTAATGGGTAAAAGTTTTGGTGCGTCTCAACCTTTGAATTTAATTGATAGAGAAAGTGATGACTCCACTCAGATAGGTCATCCAGCTATTTCAATTGATGGTGACTTTATGGTTTTTGCCTCGGATTTACCTGGTGGATTTGGTGGAAAAGATTTGTGGTTTTCAGCTTTTGATGATAAAAGTGAATTGTGGGGTGAGCCACAAAACTTAGGAGGAGAGATTAACTCTTCTGATGACGAAATGTTCCCTTCATTTAGAGCTGATGGGTCGCTTTATTTTTCTTCTGATAGACCAGGAGGATTAGGAGGATTTGATTTTTGCTTTGTTGAAGCAAGAGAGGGAGTTATGGCATTTTCAGAAGTGAAACACCTCCCTTATCCATTAAATTCTTCAGGTGATGAGGTTGGAATTATTTATAAAAAGCAAACTAATTCAGGAATTTTCTCATCTAACCGTAAAGGAGGAAAAGGACAGGATGATCTTTATGAGTTTAGACTGCCGCCAATGGAGTTTTGTTTTAGAGCGTATGTGTATGACTTTGACACGGGATCTTCAGTTGGTGATGCAACTATTACCCTTGAAAGTTCAGAAGGAGAGGTTAATACATATACATCTGATGTAGATGGAGCTGTAGAACTTTGTGATGGAGAGATTGAAGAAGGTGTGTCTTATAATGTTGATGTAATGAATGAAGGTTTCATCGGTACTGGTGACAGGTTTTCAAGTATAGGCTTAACTGAGTCTACTACATTTGCAAGGGAGTATTTCTTAAAGGAAATTGTACTTGAGAAAGAGTACGATATGCCACTTGTACTATACCCACTAGGAAGTGCTGATCTTCTAGTAAATACGGCAGTAAATTCTACGGATTCTCTAAATTATCTTGTTGATCTTCTAGATAGAAATGAAAATCTTGTAATTCAATTAGAAGCTCATACTGATAGCCGTGGAACGAACTCTTCAAACAAAACTTTAAGCCAAAGACGTGCTGAGACTTGTGTTAATTTCCTACTTGATCAAGGAATAGCAAGTGAGAGGTTAATTCCATTAGGTCTTGGTGAGGACAGACTGATTATTACGGACGCTCAAATTTCCAAGCTACCACAAGACGAAAGAGAGGCAGCTCATCAAATTAACCGTCGTACAGTATTTAAAATTGTTAGATTTGACTATGTTCCTACAGAGGAATAAGGTCTATAATAAAATAAAGTGTCAGACGCAAGTAGGTATGCAGCAAGAGGAGTTAGCGCGGATAAAGAAGATGTTCACGATGCTATTAAGCATATAGATAAAGGGTTATTCCCACGTGCTTTTTGCAAGATAATCCCTGACCATTTAACTGGAAGTAAAGAGCATTGCTTGGTTATGCATGCAGATGGAGCTGGAACGAAATCAGCTTTGGCATATATGTACTGGAAAGAAACTGGAGATATTTCTGTCTGGAAGGGTATTGCGCAGGATGCTTTAATTATGAATGTTGATGATCTTATTTGTGTTGGGGCTACAGGTCCTATGCTCGTTTCATCAACAATCGGACGAAATAAACATCTTATTCCCGGTGCAGTGATTTCCGCAATTATCCAAGGAACTGAGGAGATACTTGTTGATTTACGTGAGCAGGGAATTGATATTATTTCTACAGGAGGAGAGACAGCTGACGTGGGAGATCTTGTTAGAACTATTATAGTTGATTCGACGGTTGTTGCAAGAATGAGACGCGACAGTGTGATTGACAATGCAAATATTAAACCTGGTGATGTTGTTGTTGGGCTCTCAAGTTCAGGGCAAGCGGTTTATGAAACACAGTTTAATGGCGGAATGGGGAGCAATGGCCTCACTTCTGCAAGGCATGATGTCTTTAAAAAGAATTTAGCCACGAATTTCCCTGAAAGTTTTGATCCGGGAACTGATTCGGATTATATATATACAGGCAATCTGAGTCTCACGGATGAGGTAGAAGGTGTACCCCTCGATGCAGGTAAATTGGTTCTTTCACCTACACGTACTTACGCTCCGATTATTCAAAAGTTTTTAAAAAATTGGAGTTCTGAAGTAAATGGGATGGTTCACTGTTCAGGCGGAGCCCAAACAAAAGTCCTTCATTTCGTCAATAATATTCATGTAATAAAAGACAATCTTTTTCCTACACCTGTGCTTTTTAAAACAATACAATCATCATCAGGCACAACTTGGGAGGAAATGTATAAAGTTTTTAATATGGGTCACAGACTGGAAGTTTACACTTCTGAAAAAGCGGCTAATGCACTAATAGAAATTTCTCAAGAAATGGGTGTTGATGCACAGATTATTGGTAGATGCGATTCGTGTAATTACGGAAGTGTTACAATAAAAGGGGAGCATGGGGAATTTAAGTATTCTAACGCTTAATGGAAGATTTACTTAACAAATTAGAATCTATTCAAGATAGATTCAGGGAGGTTGAAAAATCCATTGGTGACCCAGATTTAATATCTGACAACAAAGCCTACCGAGATGCTATGAGAGAGTATAGAAGACTCGAGCCGATTGCAGAACACGCGACTAAGTTTAGACAGGTTTGGGATGATTTAACTCAGGCAAAAGAATGGGCATCTTCCGATGATGCTGAGTATAGAGAAATGGGAAGGGAAGAAGTTGGTGTTTTGCAGGTTAAGATAGAGGAAGTAGTCCAAACAGCTCGTGAAATGCTACTCCCACGTGATGAAACTGATGACAGGGATGTTGTGCTAGAAATTAGAGCTGGTACTGGGGGTGATGAAGCAGCACTTTTTGCTGGAGAACTTCTCAGAATGTACATACGTCACATTGAGTCAAAAGGTTGGTCACACACATTTGTGTCATCTTCTGAGGGAACATCTGGAGGGGTAAAAGAGGCAGTAGTTAATCTAAGTGGTGATGGTGTATATGGTTGGCTGAAATTTGAAAGTGGTGTTCACAGAGTCCAAAGAGTTCCATCAACTGAATCTCAAGGACGTGTTCACACCTCCGCAGCTACCGTTGCAATTTTACCTGTTGCTGAGGAAGTTGATGTGGAGCTTAAAGTGTCAGACCTAAGAAGAGATACTTACCGAGCAAGTGGCGCAGGTGGACAGCACGTAAATAAAACGGAAAGTGCAGTTCGACTCACACACATCCCGACAGGTTTAGTAGTAGAGTGTCAAGATGGTCGCTCTCAGCATAAAAATCTTGAGCACGCGATGTCTGTAATGCGTACCAGGTTATTTGAACAGGAACGCCAAAAACAAGATTCAGAAAGGTCAGAGAACCGTAAGCAGCTTGTGTCATCAGGTGATAGAAGTGCGAAAATAAGAACATATAATTTCCCTCAAGGAAGAGTGACAGACCATAGAATAGGATTCACTTCACATGCTCTAACCACAATTTTAGCAGGTGATCTAACTGAAGTAATTGAAGCATTGCATCTGGCAGAGAAAACTGAATTATTGAAAAACATTTAAATAAGTAAGTTTTGTCACGCAAAGGAAACCTAATTAATAGAGCCAGATTATTTGAAGCTATTCAAGCTAAAAAATCATATTTATGCGTAGGTTTAGATCCTGACCCTGACCGTATCCCAGCTTGTTTTGGAATTGGAGTTGAGGGATTAGAGTCCTTCTGTAATTCCATCGTTGAATGCACAAGCCATGTTGCTGTTGCTTTTAAACCTAATCTCGCTTTTTTCGAATCCTATGGTCCTTCTGGCATAGAGGCACTACAGCGAATTATAAAGAATATTCCAGAAGATTGTCTTGTTATTGCTGATGCAAAAAGAGGGGATGTTGGAAATACCGCAAGTAAGTACGCTTCAGCTTTATTTGATAATCTAGGTGCTGATGCCGCTACTGTATCTCCATATATGGGCGAGGATTCAGTTAGACCTTTCACTGAGAGAAAAGACAAATGGACAGTTCTACTTGCATTGACTTCAAATCCGGGAGCAGATGACTTCGAATTTCATGGTAATCCGCCTCTTTTTGAACGCGTATTAACAAGATCTTCTCAATGGGGAAGTACTGATAATCTCATGTTTGTTGTTGGAGCTACTAGGCCTGAACTCATATCGAGAATTCGAGAACTAGTACCTGAATCATTTCTTCTGGTTCCAGGAGTAGGGGCGCAAGGTGGGTCATTATCTGAAGTAGCTAAAGTTGGACTCAATTCTAAATGTGGTCTCCTGGTTAATTCATCAAGAGGCATTCTGTATGCTTCTAAAAACCCTTCATCATGTGAGGAGGCAGTTGCCGCTTCACGTAGAGAAGCAGATAAATTGGCTTTAGAGATGTCCAAAACGCTTCATTTATAAACTAACTCCCTTCGTTTACAAATCCTCAGGCTATTTTTTTTGAGGAGCAATTTCTAATCCATAGCTTAGAGCGTGACTATAAAAACAAAATGCTTAAGTTCGCACAAGTATAGTTTATTAATATTTTAACCTGCAAATTGTAATTATGTCTTTATTAAAAAAAATGTCTGTTATTTTGTCCGGAGTCCTTACTCCTTTTTTATCTCTAGGACAAGACGTATCAATAGATGAGCAAATTGAAGCTTATATGGAGCCGGTGACAAACAGCATCATGGATGTGATTTTTGTAACTGTTCCGGTTGGGTTTGGTTATGATGTCCCGTTTGTGCTTATTTGGTTGTTAGTTGGGGCGATTTTTTTCACCTTTTATTTTAATTTCATTTCCATTAGCGGCTTTAAGCATGCCATTGATGTAGTAAAGGGAAAATTCGACAATCCAAATAACAAAGAAGCAGGCGAAGTAAGTCACTTTCAGGCTTTAACGGCTGCCTTATCGGGTACTGTTGGAGTAGGTAATATAGCTGGAGTAGCAATAGCTGTTAGTATTGGTGGTCCTGGAGCAACATTTTGGATGATAGTAGCTGGTCTTTTAGGGATGAGCGCTAAATTTATTGAGTGTACTCTTGGTACTAAATATAGAATTCAACACCCCGATGGATCTGTCTCTGGCGGTCCGTCATACTACCTAAGCCGTGGTCTTGCAAAGAAGGGTAAAACAATGGGACAGTTTGGTAAAGTCCTTGCTGTAATGTTTGCTATAGCTTGCATTGGTGGATCCTTGGGAGGAGGTAATATGGTTCAAATAAATCAAGCTACGAAACAACTTATTACAGTTACTGGAGGCACTGAATCTTTCTTCTTCGGTCAATCTTGGATTTTCGGAGCTGTTATGGCTGCTGTAGTGGGAATGATTATTATTGGTGGAATTAAGAGTATCGCTAGAGTGACTGATAAAGTCGTTCCTTTTATGGTTGGAATTTATGTGATAAGCGCCCTTGTTGTTATAACTGGAAATTTATCTGCTGTTCCTTCTGCTTTTAGCCAAATCATCTCAGGTGCATTTGATTCAGGTGCTATGTATGGTGGTATTATTGGTGTGATGATTCAAGGATTTAAACGAGCGGCATTCTCAAACGAAGCCGGAATCGGATCAGCCTCGATTGCTCACTCAGCTGCAAAGACGGATGAACCAGTATCTGAAGGTATGGTTAGTCTTTTAGAGCCTTTTATTGATACTGTGGTTATTTGTACGATGACTGCTTTAGTAATTGTAATTTCTGGTTATGGGTCATTCTCTGCTGAGGAAGCTTTGTCACTTGCTAAATCTGGAGATCTTGTGGCTATCGAACTTACTTCTTCTGCTTTTAGCCAAACTATTTCTTGGTTCCCTATCGTATTGTCAATTTCGGTTATCCTATTCGCTCTATCAACTATGCTTAGTTGGAGTTATTATGGTCTTAAATCTTGGACCTACATTTTCGGCGACTCAAAATATTCTGACATTAGTTACAAAGTTCTCTTCTGTCTGTTTGTTGTTATTGGTTCTGCAATCTCAGCAAAAAGCGTATTTGATTTCGGCGACGCTATGATTTTCGCAATGTGTTTTCCTAACGTTTTAGGGTTATATCTACTAGCCCCCGAGGTTAAGGCTGATCTGAAAGACTATCTAGCCCGAGTTAAGTCTGGTGAAATTGTTCAGCACAAAAAATAATCGAACTGAGTCAAATAGAGAAGATGCATTTCATCTAACCTCAATTTCGATAGTTATTCTTTTGTCATTAATTGGATGGGGGATTGAGTCAGTGAGCTCTAAGCCATCTGATTTAGTAATCCCTCAATTTCTTACTCTTTTAGATTCATGGCCTAATACTAACTATTCTAATTATGTACATATTGTAGGTGATGCGGATGAAACCCAGAGATGGAGAAGTGTTAGTGAGGAAGTCAAGCCTAAACAATCAGGTTTAAAAAATTATCATCAATTTGAGGAAAGAAAGCCTTACAAATCAAATGTAATAGTTCCTGTTCCAGGTTCCTTACAGCTTAATAGCATGGACAGTGTTGATTTTGAAAAACTCCCAGTATTTGGGCCTGTATTATCTTCTAGAACTGTAAAATTCAGAACCGCTTTAGGTGGTTTTATTTATGTTTCTCAACTGAAAGAGGTATATGGAATTGACGATGAGGCATTCGATAAAATTAAAAATTGGTTTGACCCTTCACTTTCACCTGTATCGAAATTATGTGCTGATTCAGCTTCTTGGACAACTTTAAAAAGACATCCTTATATTGGATTTGAAGGAGCTAGAATGATTGAAAGATATCGTAAGCATCATGAATTAGGTGTCATTGAAGATTTGAGTTTAATGCCCCAAATGGATGATAGTCTCTGGGGAGTTTGGTCGCCATATTTGAAAATCTGTTCGAATTAAGAATTTTAACGGCAGATAATAACTTTAACGAACGACATTTGCAAAATGAATTTCGAATTGACAGACGATCAGAAGATGATTAAAAATTCTGTTGCAGACTTTGCACAGAAGAATATTCTTCCCAATAGAATGATTTGGGATGAAGCCCAAATTTTCCCTAGAGAGCTTTTTAGTGAAATGGGTAAAATTGGGCTTATGGGTATGCTGGTTCCTGAGGAATATGGTGGTGCAGGTCTTGGTTATATTGAATATAAAATAGCTATTGAAGAAGTTTCAAGAGTATGCGGGTCTATTGGTCTAAGCATGGCGGCCCACAACAGCCTGTGCACAGGACATATTTTACAGTTTGGCTCAGAGGAACAAAAGAAGAAATACTTACCTAAGCTTGCGTCTGCTGAATGGATAGGAGCCTGGGGACTTACTGAGGCTAATACGGGTTCTGACTCTTTGCGAATGCAGTGTGTTGCGAATCAAGATGGGGATTATTGGGTGATAAATGGCACGAAAAACTTCATTACTCATGGAATAAGTGGTGATGTCGCCGTTGTCCTAGTTCGCACAGGAGAGTTGTTAGATAGTCACGGAATAACCACGTTTGTTGTCGAGCGATCTACTCCTGGTTTTTCTGGCGGTAAAAAAGAAAATAAATTAGGTATGCGTTCTAGTGAAACTTCTGAGATGATTTTTGATAATTGTCGAGTTCACAAGTCACAGATATTAGGTGAAGTCGGTGAGGGGTTTAAACAGGCTATGAAGATTTTAGAAGGAGGGCGTATTAGTATAGGCGCTCTTGGATTAGGAATTTCTCAAGGCGCCTACGATACAGCACGTGAATACTCAAAGGAAAGAGAGCAATTTGGTCAATCTATTTCTAGATTTCAAGCAATTGCTTTTAAATTAGTGGACATGGCAGTTGCTATAGAAGCTTCGGATCTTCTACTTATAAAAGCTTGTGTTTTAAAAAATGCCGGTAAATATTGTACTCTAGCCAGTGCAATGGCTAAATATGAAACAAGTGAAGTGGCTGTAAAAGTGTCAACTGATGCAGTGCAAATTTTAGGAGGATATGGGTATCTTAAAGATTTTCCAGCAGAAAAGTTTTACAGAGATTCTAAGCTATGCACGATTGGAGAGGGAACATCTGAAATTCAGAAATTAGTAATCGCTAGAGAATTGGTTCGTTAAGAAACTTCATCTATCTTTGCACTCCAAAATTTTGATTATGCTAAGCATCCCAGTAAAAGAAAACGATAATATTGAACGCTCTCTTAAGCGCTTTAAGAAGAAGTTCGATCGCACTAAAAAGATGAAGGAATTACGCTCACGACGTGAGTTTGTTAAGCCAAGTCTTATTAACCGTGAAGCTATGAAAAAAGCGATATATAAAAACGGAAAGTCCTTAAAGGAGGATTGATACGATACGATTTTAATGTTGTTTATAATATTGACGACTTAACTTTTTGTTTTTGTCGTAAAAAAAAGCGAGATTGTATACTTTCTCGCTTTTTTTATGCCTAAATTTTAATAATTGATTAAGTCTTCCGATTTTATTTCTAAATTCTTTGATTTTTTAATCAAGGAAAAAAGATGCTCAGAGCATACCCTGCGAAGTTATCGAACCGATATAAATCAGTTGTTATTATATATGAAAGAGAATTATGATACTGAAGACTTATTCAGTATCGAGAGTGATTGGGTGCGTTCTTGGGTGGTCTCAATGATGAGAGATGGGAAATCACCAAGAACAATACATAGAAAAGTATCCGCACTTAGAACATTTTCAAAGTATGCGCGCCGCAATGGCAGGATGAAAAGTAATCCATTAGATTCGGTTGTGCTTCCCAAACTTCAGAAAAGACTTCCTGAGGTCGTCCCGGAGCACGCAATGCGCGAGTTGTTTGATGAAAGTGTATTCTCTGATGATTGGAAGGGAAGGAGAGATAGATCTATGTTGGCTTTATTATATGAGACTGGAATACGGTTAAGTGAATTAATAAATCTAAAACTATCAGACCTTGATGATGGCAGGAAGAATATAAAAGTTTACGGTAAGGGCTCGAAAGAAAGACTCATACCTATTATGTCACAGACACTTAAGAGTATTTCATCCCACGTTATCGACAGGCCCATTAAGAGTGATGATTTGTTTGTGACAGATTCAGGGAAATCTCTTTACCCTTCGTTTGTTTATCGTAGAGTTAATTATTACCTTAGTATGGTGAGTTCGTTGCATAAATGTAGCCCTCACGTTTTACGACACACCTTTGCCACTCATTTGTTAAATAATGGTGCTGAGCTTGCTGCGGTTAAAGAGTTACTGGGTCACGCTAGTCTTTCATCAACTCAAGTTTACACTCATCATACAATGGCAAAGTTGAAAGAGTTTCATCGAGCTAGCCCTCTAGATAGACGATCAGAGCAAGGCAGCTAACAATATTATTGCATGAAGGTTCAAATACATTCAATTCATTTCGACGCTGATAAAGCGTTATTGTCTTTTATTAAGTCTAAACTTCAAAAGCTTACAGTTTTTAATGACACCATTATTTCTAGCGAGGTTTTCTTGAGGGTTGAAAAGCGAGACCGTAAAGAGAATAAGTTGGTTGAGATTAAACTTCATATTCCAGGGAAAGAGCTTTTTGCAAAAAGAAATTCAATTAGTTTTGAGGCTGCTGCTGATCAGGTTGTTGAGGCCTTGAGAAGACAGATTGCGAAGGCTCAAGCTTCAATTAAACACAATAAAAAAAATATGAAACGTAGGGATTCATTTAATATTCAAAAATCAGAGATGGATATTTCGAAAATAACAACTTATAAATATGATAAAAGAAATAGACTGGTAGAAAAGAAAATACCAGGCAAAGATTGGGAATCTATTGTGTATGATAAATTAGACAGACCTGTATTAACACAAGATGCGGTTCAGAAACCACAAAGAAAATGGTTGTTTACTAAATATGATGCATTGGGC
>ENA-OSET01001417-OSET01001417.1-sediment-metagenome-genome-assembly--contig:-NODE-1417-length-24918-cov-26.519585_pt1 | contig 24918 bp, 21 predicted proteins | sample MGYA00237882_ERZ534229 | MGnify/ENA primary metagenome ERZ534229 (study PRJEB26408, sample SAMN06266212) | sediment metagenome | isolation source: Hudson Canyon methane seep mesocosm | place... | reverse complement strand
AGGCTAATTTTCCTTGGTAATAGTCCGCGTTCCCGCTACCATTACCAAGGAAAACCGCCAGTCACCGCGGGGTTAGCCATTAAATGAAATTTACAAAATGTTATCTGAATTAGAAAAAATACCAGAAGTAAATAAAGAGTCTTTATTAGTCTACGCTAGACTTTGGCAGTTAGAAAAGTGGCTTAGAGAAATGGTTTATATTGAATTAAAAACTAAGAAAGCTAGAAGCTGGATAAATTTCAGAAAAACTGAAAATAAGGTTGAAGCAGATCAAAAACTTCAACATATGCCTACATCTGATAAAAGTCCTTTAAGTTATCTTGATTTTTCAGAGCTAACAAAATTAATAAAAAATAATTGGGAGTTATTTTCATCATATTTGCCGCCACAAAACTTATGGGAAGCAAAGCTAGAGGAAATTGTACATATAAGAAATAGGATTGCACACTATAGAAAAGGACATTCTGATGACCTTAATCGGTTATTACAATTAATGAGAGATATTGACCCTGGCTTTTGGAGTTTTTGTACAAGTTATAATAATATATACCCCATTCTTCCTCAAGATACCGACCCAGTGACAAAAAAATATGTTGAACTAGATCCTTTTTCATATAAACAGGTTGATGAAAAAGAGTGGGCAATGTTTGGTTCAGCTCCAGATGATTTACGGTATATTGTTTCTGTAAATATAAGTAATAGAGAGTGGGCACAAAAAACAGATAAAATTGATGGGGCTATTGGTTATATCTATGATGTAAAAATATACATGCGAAAAGAGAACCGATTTAAGTATAAATCCTTTTTAGAAAGGACTAAATTATTTCATTCGGATGTTTTACATATTTGCTTAGAAGAATCTTCCGCTTCAATAAGAGTAACAATACCAGCGAAGTTAGGTAGTGAAAAGGTAATTGAAATAATTGATCTATTAATAGAAGAGACAAATAACTCTGTAACTCAAAGTTTTCTTTTGCCTGATAATAACTTAGCAGTTCAAAAACTATCTGAGGAATGGCCAGAATATGTATTAGGCCCTAAAAATCCTTTAACTTTTCTTGATCCTTCAATGCCTTGTTCATTTTTTAGTGTTTAAAAAATGGCTAACAATCAAATCCACTTGACCGTAAAAAGCGTCACAAATTTTTGCTGTCGCAAAATTTCCGCCCCTTTTTACGTCAAGTGATTTGGGCGTTACATGCCCTATTAAGGAGAAAACGTGGCATACCTTAGAAAATTAGAGTTTGGTAATTACACCTTAAATTTTGGAAATGAAAAAGTTCTTTTAGACCTTTTTCATGAAGTTGTTATGCCTTCATTTTTCGAAATGAAATATATACGACATCTTAAAGATAAAGGAGATTATTTTTTTCTAGATACTAAATTAATTGTTCTGGATAAAGATAAAAATAATCCTGTTCTTGGAATATCAGGGCGTATTGTAAAAAATACTAAATTAAAGAGAGACCAGATATTTCGAACAGAAGGTGGAATAATTGAAGATAAAAGTGAGTTAGAAACAGCGCCCAGTTCAACTTTCTTGCTAATATTAAATAATCACCGCCTAATCTTATGTAAAGAGGTTTCTGGAGCACCAACAATCCAGAATTTCCAAAGCACTAGCCATTACTGTCTAAAGGAACAGCATAAAAATTTTATTGAAGAGTCGTTTAATAAAGCAAAGGCGAACAAGGAGCATCACCCAGAAGTAGAGAGAGTTACAAAAAAATCATTACTTCTTGAATATCCTTATCCCAAATTAAGAATTACTCCTCTTTCAGATAAAGAAACATTAAAGGTATTTATTTCAAGGTTTCAACATATAGATAGAGTATCTATTAAGCTTTTACCAACAAATCGTGAAGAAATAGACAATGATGATTTTTGGACAGATTTTGGTCGAAGGCGTGAAGAGTTAAATAGTACAACTGCAAAGGTTGATTTTGCTAACACTAAAGATGGGTTAAATAATGATGAAGTTTTAACTCAAGCCCGTTCAGCTTCAAACCTTGGAAATTCAGAGGTTAAACTAAAAGGCTATGATAATGAAGGAGACACAATTCAGGGAAGTAATGATGATTTTAATTTAACGGTGGAACTTGAAGAGCTTCCCAAAAATGCTGAGCGAGCGGCTAAAGAAAAATATTCACAATTTAAACACCTGACAATAGCAAATATAATTTCTCTCCCCCTCCTTGCACAAGAAACTTTGGTAAAGATTAGATCAATTTTTGAAAAACTGTAAGATGAATTATAAATTCAAGGACTCTGACTTAACAAGTGAAAAATCACTTTGGGATATTTACAAATTATCTCGTCGGATAATCCCAAATAGAGTTCAAATCTTTATTGTTGCTTTTGCAGGCACTGCTCTAAGTATTAACGCATTTGTATTGCAAGAAGATAGTTCTATTTTATTGAAAAACACACGGGAATGGGCAGAATCAGGATTTAATTTTTCAATTACTACATTAGGTTTTCTTATTGCAGGGTTCACAATATTTGCAACACTATCAAAACCTAAAATGATGTTAGCAATGATGGATCATACGAATAAAGAAACAGGATTACCAACGCTTAAATATAATTTTTTTACTTTCATGAAGGTTTTTATTGCATATATATTCTTTGCCTTAGTTTACCTGAGCATTATATTATTTGGTCAAAAAGGTGGGTTTATCAGTAATTTATTAGAGCTGGTACCTAATCAAGAATGTTTGAAAGTAACATTGATAAAAACTGCATATGTTATTGTTGGTTCAAGTTTTGTTTATCTTTTATTAATGCTTAAGTCTTTTGTGTTTAATATTTATGCAATTGTTATGAATTTTTTACGATGGGAATATTTCCAAGAATAAAAGCATGTAACAAAAAATTCCAGTCGACCGCTGGCAGCGCAGTTTTTTTTCAAAGGTCATTTTTATATCAAAGTTCAGTGTGTTTGTAGAGTTCATCGTATATCTGCCAGCGGCCACTGAATTTGGCGTTAGGATCTCACGGGATGGAATAATATGAAGGATATAAAATCTCATGATGAACTAAGTGAGTTAATTAAAAAAGAAATAGGTATATCCAAGGGATCACATTTAAAAATAGCAGATATAAATATTAGTTTTGATCTAAATTTAGGCTGGGTTTTTTATAAGATAAAAGAATATGTAGAAGTAGAGACCAGTGAATTACCAGAAGAAAGTGAAGAATTAAGATATTATGAATTAATTATAATTACTTTTGAAAACTGTAATTTCAGGAAAATAGAATGTAGCAATATACTGGAAGATAATGTTTTTGAAGTAAATATATTTTCAGGAAGTATAGATACATTAGAAGTTATAGATAGCATAATCTCTGCTAAATTTTATATTAACAAGCAATATGGTGGAAATAAAGAGCCAATAAAGATTAATAACTTATTAATTATGGACTCGGTATTTAAGGATAATTTTAAACTACATAATGCACAAATAAATGTTTTTAGCATAGAAAATACAGACTTTGAAAAGCATGCTGATTTTTTTAAAAGTGCTTTTCAGCGTGGAACGCTGAAAAAAGATATAAAAGAAAATATCAATGAAAATGATATAGGATTTAAAGGAATAAATTTTAGAGGGCTAGCATTATTTGGAAATACAACATTTGCAAAAAAACTTATTTTCAAGTATGTAACATTTGAAAGTTATAGTCACTTTAGACAAGCAAAATTACCTAGAGGCTTAGATTTAGATTACGCGAATATACAAAAAGAGATGAACTTCTTTGATGTGCAAGAACTTGATTCTGAAAAGGCTAAGAAAAATACATCACAAGAGACATATAGAATAATAAAGCATAATTTTTCTGGAATCGGTAATAATATTGAATCGAATAAATATCTTGCATTAGAGTTAGAGAAAAAAAAGATAAATCTTGAAAATGAGGAACCACGAAAGTGGCTTGATTATCTAGTTTTTAAAGTTCATTGGGTAAGTTCAAGGTTCGGTACAAACTGGCTAAGAGCATTTATTCTTATATGTTTAACAAGCTTATTTACCGTTGTATTTATGCACTTTACATTGGTATTAGATGTAATTATTACTCCGAACCTATTTAGGTGTGAATATATAGGAAAAGTATTCAGTGAGTTTTTTCAATATATCTATATTTTGAATAAAAGTGAAGTATGGGAAAGTAATCCTGGAATATTATTATTTAACAAGACTTTGTTAGGGTATTTATATTATCAGTTTTTAGTTTCTATTAGAAAAAATGCAACATAAATATTAAAATCCTAACAAAAAATTCCAGTCGACCGCTGGCAGCGCAGTTTTTTTTCAGAGGTCATTTTTTATCAACGTTCAGTGTGCTTGCAGAGGTCATCGTATTTCTGCCAGCGGCCACTGAATTTGGCGTTAGTGGATAAAAGGAGCTGAATTTGATAGAGAAAATTGGGCATATAAAGAACCCATTAACAGTGATAGCAATATTTGCTGCCATTGCAGAAATTAGTGGAACTACAGTTCTTCCTTTCATAGAACCAAATAATCAAAGTATATACATCTGGTTTTTGATGTTTTTTCCTATATTTTTAGTAGGTATATTTTTTATCACGCTTAATTTCAATCATAAGGTTTTGTATGCACCATCTGATTATAAGAATGAAGACCACTTCCTAAAGTCATTTGGTACTGCAACAACGAAAGAGAAAGAAGAAAAACTGAGAGAAGAAGTAAAGGAAACGGAAGGTTTAAGTTTAAAAAATGAAGGTACTACAACTTCCATTAAAACCAAGCCCTCAAAAAGTGAACAGCACTCAACTGTAATGGCTAACGTTGCTCTCGCTGAAAAGCTTTCTATTAATAGACTGTCGAAAGAATTAGGGCTAGAATTTGAAACAGATATACGTTTTGATACATCCTGTAATGAAAAAGTTATTTTTGATGGCGTTGCTATGCACAAACATAAAATTCATGCAGTTGAAGTTAAGTTATTTATGAATAAGAAGATTAACCTCTCAAGAATAAAGGCTGTTTTATTGAAGGCAGAATTGATGGTAAAGCAATTAGATGATATGAACACTAAAGGATTTGTCTTGCATCTCATGGTTGTGATTGATAACGCAGAAATCAATTTAGAAGAAGTTAAAAATCAACTTTATACTTATACACATAAGTATAAAGTTGATGTAAAGCCTTACGTTGTTACTCTGTCAGATTTGAAAAATGAGTATCAATTTAGCCACTAACAATCAAATTCACTTGACCGTAAAAAGCGTCACAAAATTTGCTATCGCAAATTTTCCGCCCCTTTTTACGTCAAGTGATTTGGGCGTTATTCTGTATAAAAATAATTTATCCTATGACCGCAATGGGTCGGCTACCGACCGTTCAAAACAAACCCAATCTTGCTTTAACATTTTCAAACTGATCGGTCGCTTGGCAGCCAAGAGCGGGCACTTAAAGAATTAGAAAAAGTTAAATTTTGGTCTACACTTGGATCAAAAGACTTTCGTGTGGCTGGTGATTATCTTCATGAGATAATCTATATAATTGTTACTACTTCCTATTTCGTTTACAAGGATCCAAAGATGACCAATATTAAGTTTAGTCTTGAACGCAACGAAGAGGATCTAATTAAGAAGCGTAGTGCTTACTTGAATCGACGTGTTAATAGAGTCTTGAGTTTATTTACAGATGGCAATCGCAAAAAGTCTATTGATTTACTGTTCGATAAATTTAGGGCAATGCCGCTTTCAGAGTTGACATTTTTCCTATTGGATCCAGAAGTGCCAACAGTTCCTTTAGACAAAGGACAGCACGCTAGTATTAAGCAAGCGGTTGAATTTTCGGCCATTGAGCCCAAGACTATTTTCGAAGTGGCAAGAATTGTAGCTGATGAACGTCGATCACAGCTCAATGAAATAAAGGAGCGGCGTCAGAACAGAACCAATAGATGGCTGTCAGTTACCGCATTACTCGTATCCATAATTACTATGGGGGTCAACTTTTTTTCAAAATTCCCTAATGCTTTTAATCAGACAGAAAATACAATTACAGTTCATCAAAAAGTTCTTGATCAGAATCAATCACTGAGTAAAGAAGCCGCATTGGAAAGTAGTAATGAAAAGAAAATATTCCCTAAAGTACAAAAAAACATGGGGCCAGCTAACGTGAAATAGCGGGGAAAAAGTAAAATTCAGATAACTATCAAGGTTTTTATAAATTGGCAATCAACCTGCCTTTATTCTTCTAATGCATAGCTCATCTTGCTGAAAATAGGACATTCTTATTCGTAGTCCTGACGTTGAACACAGCAAGTTATTTTAATGTTATTTGTCTCCTGCGAGGGAGATGGAAAAACATCATCCAATCTTGCTGGTCTTTTTGTCGGCCTTCAGCGAAATAGCAACAGTTCTGTAGTTTACTATGGGGCTGTTTCGACCCCACTGAAGACAAATAAAAACCCAACCCAATATCGGACAATTATTTCTTTCCAGCACCCTAAGAATAACTAAACCACCTTAAACCTTATCTCTAACAATGCTAATAGCGCACCATTACTTCCGAATATTTTTTAAGTGATTAATCAGGCCATTGGTTGAACTATCAAAACGCTCTACTGGCTGATCGTGCTGCAATTCTGGATAAATATTTCCAGCCAGTACTTTACCTAGCTCGACTCCCATTTGATCAAAAGAATTGATATTCCAGATTGCACCTTGGACGAATACTTTATGTTCATACAGTGCAATCAGCGAGCCCAAGGTTTTTGGTGATAACTTTTTAAATAAAAAAGAATTACTCGGAATATTTCCAGGAAAAACTTTAGCATTGATCAAGACGGGGTTACGATCCTCAGGTGCTAATTCCTCTGCGACCTGCTCCGCTGTTTTACCAGCCATTAAAGCCTGAGGCTGTGCTAGAAAGTTTGAGATCAACATATTATGATGATCTGGTAAATCATGATAACTGGTGGCGGGGACTAAAAAATCACATGGCACCAGTTTAGTACCCTGATGAATCAACTGATAAAAAGCGTGCTGGCCATTGGTTCCAGTTTGCCCCCAGACAATAGGACCCGTTTGATAATCGACTGCATGGCCTTGTATATCAACGCTTTTTCCATTACTTTCCATATCACCTTGCTGCATAAAAGCAGGAAAATAACGCAGATAGTGTCCATAAGGCAAAATAGCCAAAGACTCGGCCTTAAAGAAATTGTTATACCAGATCCCTAACAAAGCCATGATAACTGGGATATTTTGTTCAAATTCGGTTTGCCTGAAATGCTCATCCGCTTCATGAGCACCTTCCAGCAGCTTTTCAAAATTGTCCATCCCTATAGATAAAGGGATAGACAAACCGATTGCTGACCACAAAGAAAAGCGACCGCCTACCCAATTCCAGAATTCAAAAATATTTTCCTCAGAGATACCGAAATCAATTGCTTTTTTATGATTAGTAGAAATTGCGACAAAATGTTTATTTACCGCCTTTTCATCCCCTAACGCATCAACCAGCCATTTCCTTGCTGACAATGCATTGGTCATGGTTTCCTGTGTGGTAAAAGTCTTCGAGGCAACCAAAAACAAAGTCGTTTCTGGATTCATTTTAACCAGTGTTGCCAGTAAATCCGCTTGCGCAACATTAGAAACAAAATGTGTTTGCAGACTGCCCTGGGCATAAGGTTGCAGTGCTCGCACCACCATTCTAGGGCCCAAATCCGAACCCCCTATACCAATATTGACCACATCAGTAATGACTTTGCCGGTATATCCGCGCCAACTCCCTGAGTGCACTGCATTACAGAAAATACGCATTTTATCCAGCACCCGCTGGACATCAACATTCACATCCTGACCATCAACTAAAATCGGACGCTTACTACGATTACGCAAAGCCACATGTAAAACTGCGCGTTGTTCACTTTGATTAATCTTTTCACCATTAAACATGGCGCTAATCTTACTGCCCAATTGCCGTTGCCGGGCCATCTCAAATAATAAGCTCAAGGTTTTTTCGGTAATTCTGTTTTTGGAAAAATCAAACAAAATATCATTAAACTTTAATGAGAACTTATCAAATCTATGAGGATCACTGGCAAATAAGTCACGCATTTGCAAATTAGCCATATCTTGATAATGGTCTTGTAATTCGTGCCAAACTGGTAAATCAGTTAACAAAGACATCGCTAAGGCTCCATCGTTAGGGGTAAATATAAAATTGACAGTATAAGGGAGATGAAAAAAAATCCTACCCCAATATCGGACAATTATTTCTTCCCAGCTCCCTAAGATTAGTCAATAACTAGTTTTAATCTAAGAAAAAACATGGCTCGTAACAAAACTTAGACAATGACTCGCAAGTAAAGCAAAATCAGTCTTTTTTCAATCAGCCATACTCTACTATTACCATTTCTACCGCAATGGCAAAGTATAATCTTTACAAGCTAGATTTCTAAGCAGCTTATTAAGTGACATTATGACACAGGGGCTCAGCTCTTCAATCTGCTTTGTCGTATTTTCCCGCAAGAAAGCTAAAGAGACGGTAAAAGTTTCTAAAACCTTCTCCCCCAAAAAAAAGCTCACTGCCATTAAGTTAAGGCGAAAAGAGTTTATTTTAATTTCTCCTCACCCCAGCCCTCTCCAGCAGGAGAGGGAGCAAGAGACAAAGGCAACCTATTGTTATTTATAGGCTATAAACTTGTGTAGATACCTATGCTCCATCAAGAGAGGGCTTAAGAGTAAAAAATGTTTTCTTAGATCTCTTAACTTAATGGCAGTGCCCCAAAAACTAAGATCTTCATTCCTTAACTTAACGTATTACATTATTAAGGTGTTGATGTGTCTTGAAAAGTGCTGACACATCATCAACCCTATTTTTGATCCAAATACCAGACACCATCCTGCCCCAATAATTTGCTTCTTTTCCAGGTTAAGAGAGTATTTTTATCTTTCTCATAACACTCAGGACAAATCCGCTCACTATCTATTCCTGACTCTATTTCTTCTAGCCAATACTCCCATTTTTCAATATTCCTTGTCTCAAACAATAGTTCATCAGCTCTTCCCAGAGCATACAATGTTTCTGGCTCTATGCGGCCCTTAACCTTAATTGAACCCAGCCGTCTAATAACCAGCCCCAAACTCTCAACAACACCTAAAAAATTACCCGCAATAATAATATCGGCATTAAATAAACGAGTTAAGCTTTCTATTCTTGCAGCTAGGTTTAACGGGTCCCCCAAAATACCAAACTTTTTAACACCATGCTTAGGCCCCATATCTCCCATAACAACATCACCAACAGTCACGCCAATACCTGCATTAATAATATTAGCAATACTTTGCAGTTGTTCTTCATCGATTTTATTCGCATATCTTTGCTTTAAAGTATCAAAAAATTTCTTTTGTAACGTCCTCAGCTCTACCGCACCTAACAAGGCCTTTTGATACATTCTTAATTGATCATCTTCAGCCCAATAATAACAAACCATATCGCCCAAATAAGCCTCTAAAATGCCATCATGTTTCTTTTGCAGAACCAATGAGGTCTCTTCAAGATAATCATTCATTAATTCCAACACCAGTTCGGGGTCCCTCAGCAAACCCGTTACCGTGGTATAGCCTGCTAAGTCACTCATTAATATAGCAACATGACTATGTCTGGTTTTGAATGATTCATTTATCTTTAATGTCATCAGTAGCCTATGAACTGGCTCTGCTATATATCGCTTAACCAATTCTCCTTCTTTAAGCCCTATAAATAAACGAAAAAACACTATTTGGCCTGCGCCTACTAAAGAAACAGTTACTGTTGCTAATACAGGCCAAAGTTGAATAAGGGGGTTGAAAAAACATAATGCTGTCAAAGTAGCAATTAATCCTGCAAAAAGAATCAATAACACCGTTTGTTGAAAAATGGCCGCGGCAAAAACACTAATAACAGCAACACAAAGAAACAATAAAATTTTGATACTTATAACAGGTGGCCGTGGCTCATCCTGATTTATCATCGTTTCTATTGCATCAACTAAATATTGTGCACCCGGGGTCATTTTCTTTGGACCAAAGGCCGCAGTTGTCATGGCCGTCACAATTAAATCAGTTGACTCATTTGTTGCTGCTGTCTGTAAAACAACGACTTTTCCTTTCAATAATGAGGCTGCTTCCATTGCCACAGCCTTATCACATGATGCTAAAAGGCTGACAGGTAATATGAGCTTCTTTCCCTGCATATTTATTCTATAGCTTGGCAGGCTTTGACGCAGTCGTCGACAGGGGAAATTAGAATTACATAAGTCATCCGATGGCTTACTTTGAAATACTGCTTCAACCTTTTCAGGCTGACTATACTTCACGAGTTCATATACAGCATGGTCTTGACTTAAATCTAACCACCTCGCTATAGGGCTATCAAATGTCACCAATCGATCACTAGCAGTAATTCCATCAGGAGGCATCGCGACTACAGCATCCCATCCATAAAGTAACAACTCAGGCAATCCATTTTCTTTATCTAAATATGGGGCAATCTTAAAATATTTAATCGCCTTCGCATCCATTTTTAATGGTGCGTTGCCTAATTCACTGTTAATAATATGACATTGCTGATCACTTGAAATGGAACATACGGGCTCTGACCATTGCACAGATCCATCGGTCTCGATACATCGAGCATAAGGCATTCGGCCTTCTTGCTCGATTGATACTCGGGCATCCAGGAATACGCCTTTTGCGCCTGCTTCAATCAAGTTTTCCGTGGCTCTTGCAAACAAAGGAAGCGCTTGTTTTCTTCCTACACTAAAGGGTACCTCATCATCCAGGGACACAACTGCTGAATATTTCCATTGTGTTCTATGCTGAAAAACAACCGCAGAGTCATGAATCCAGTAATCAAGTTTATAACCAAAACTATAATCAAGAAAAATACCCACTAATAAGGCATTACAAATATAGAATAACTTAACTCCTTTAGTTATAGTAACGAGTCTTAGCATTTAGCCCTCGCCTAAAAAACACTTTTAAAGCTAACTTCTTTTGAAAATCTCGGATATGCAGTGGTTGAAATAACAGCGCCAATACAAGCAGAAAAGGTTTCATTATTCTGTGCCCAAGGTGTCAAGACATTTAACATTTTAACCTCTGCCATCTGAACGACCCAGTTAATACTAACATCTTGTGAAAACCCAACTAATTTCTTACACAATTTAAGTTCAGAGACTAATGTTTCGACGAATTGTTGCTTATCAAAAGCATCATATCCACTATTATCTGCTTCAAAAAGCTGGCTTACATCTCTCATTTTTACCGATGAAGTCCGTTCAATATGTTCTGTTTTGCTTCTTTCACCTGGTTTAATAAACGCTAATACACAATGAATTCCATCTTTTTCTCCACTATTTCCATCACAACTTAATTTATGATCAATCCAGCCGCTACAGTTATTTAAGTTTGCAATACTTAACCAAGGTAAAAAAGACTCAGTAAATGCTAATTGTACTGTTTTTGCTGTTCTATTTTGACAAATCATTTGGAATTCATGATCAGCGTACCCGGTCTCTAGTGATTTTAACCACAGCCTACCACGAGCTGATAAATCAAAAACTGTCCCTATGGATATATTAGACTGCTTATTACATTTGTTCGAACTAACACTAACTCCCGAACTTCTATTGTTTTGTAACTGAAGTACTCCACACTCTGCGGCTGTCGCATTAAAACTAAGTAATAAACACCCCATAAAACCAAATAATAGTATCTGTTTTATACATTTAAATAATAAAATCATCCTGTGATCCCCTTAATAATTAACTTTGTAAGAAAATTCTTTTAAGCCTGTATTTTTCAACATAAACCATTACCCTTTCCAATGGTATTTATCAAAAAATAAACACCCTATTTCACGGCGAAACCAAATAGATTACAATTGTAATTTATTTTAGCCATACAATTAGAGCTATGATGATCAATATAAGGTCTTATGATCAAATTAGGGTAGAATTATTTATTCTGAATTTATCACACTGGTTTTAAAAACATTTCTCTAATTTATGACAAATACCAAAAAAACCAACACTGTGATAATGAAATACCGATAAATCCTTATACTATCGAATAGATGTTTTAAGGAGAGATTACCGTATAATGCTCGCCTTTGGGACCGTATAAATGAAGAATGCCATCCAGGCTTTCACCATAAACATAGCGTGCTTCTCCTTTACCTCGAAACATTTGTCCAACAATAAGTTTATTATTAGTAATTTCTACAACAAACCTCACATAAACTGAATTTGCATACCCTTCAATTTCAAGCTGATGAATATTATTTTTTATTCGTGGCGCTTTTTCCCCAATTTTAGGAGCACTTGTAATTTTCTTTTGCTCTGGAGCCTTACTTTTATCTTCGATACTCACCGCAGCATAACTTACGGACTGCCATACTAGCATGAGTATAATTATTTTATTTTTCATCCGTACTCTCAACTTATGATTATTCACCCGCTTCAATTTCACCTAAGCCCAAAATTTGTTTACTAACTTTAGCTGGTGAACCAAAATATAAAATATCCCCCACACCTGTAATATTTGCCTTTAATTCTTCATGTGCAGTTAATTCTATATCTCCCGTGCCATGCAAATTGACAGTAACCTTATCTGAATCTAATTGCCTTGCTTTGACATTCCCGGTATTCTGGAGTTGCAAATCAAACACCGTAGCCATTCCAGTTACCATAAGATCAACCGAGCCCGTTAATTTAAGTACTAATTGATTAGTTTTTATATTTTCAAGTTTTACAGTGCTGGAGCCATCTATCGTCATTTCCTTAATGTTTGGTGAGAAAATATTGATGACTATTGGGGATCGAGAGCGATAAGATTTATCAATTTTCAGCGTTAATACCTTATTATTAACGGTTGATAAAACATGCTGAATAATATTGTCATCACCTGAGATTGTTAAAGAAGCCGGGCCATGCCGATAATTAATATCGAAAGCGCCACCAACATTCACAGAAGCAAAAAACTTAACTTTTCTCTCAATCGAAAGTTGAATTCCTGAACCTTGTATAACATTATCCAGTTTTCCCATATATTGATCATCGATAATAACGTTTCCTATGGAGGCGTTATTATTAACATGCCTAGAATCAGAGAAAACCACTGTCATATAAAATATAGCAGGTATTATCAACAAAGAAAGTCTCATCCCCCCCCCTTTTTTCAATCATTAATCAAAAAAACCAACCAGTCTCTTTTCTAAAGATTCATTTAAATAACAGATTAAACTCAAAAACCAAAATTCTTAATATCTCTTGAGTAACAAAATCAATTAATTATGACTTTGTTACTCAAGGATCACCTGCTGAAAAGAGGTACCACAGAATACGTCCTCAATTATTTTAGACCTGCTAACAACGTCTAAGGTGCCCTACGGAACTGAACTCGTCTATTGACAGAAGCATAAGGATTAACATTTGGCAAAACCTGACTTTCTCCCAATCCAGTCACAAGTAACCTATTTGAAGAAACATTAAAATTGATTCTTAAATAATCTTTAACAGCCTGTGCTCTTTTCTCTGATAAGCGACGATTATAAGTTTCAGAACCACCTGCATCAGTATGCCCTTCAATAATAAGACTTTCACCTGCACGCTCAGGAAGTGACAATAATTTCCCTACTTCATTCAAAAATGGTTTTGATTCATCAAGAACATCTGCTGAATTATAGGCAAACTTAATTGGTAACCCAATGGTTGGAGAAGCCTGGTTACTTCCCGCAACTTGAGGCAACTCTTTAGGTGTACTCTTGGAATTAAAATTAATCGATCTCATTTTAATGCCTCTAGGCTTAGAAGCCGCAGGCTGGTCAGAAAATAAAATAGCTCCCATTTCTGCTGCTGTTGGCACTCGATCTGAGAACATTTGTACATCTTCAGCTGTAACCGGAGTCACCAACATTAAGCTGATACCACAGCACCCCATTAGTTTTAAAACATTCATAACATCACCTTCTTTAATTTACATTATTAGTTATTTCAAAAGTTCTGACAGTCTCATTCTCCCTCAGCAATTGCTCCATGCATTGCTCTACTTCCTGTTTCAGTGCAGTTGTCATCCCTGCCTGCCTTCTCCCTATAGCGAAGGAGGGTAAGGTGTCAAAACTTTTTGATCGATTTATAGCATTTTTTCAATGCTTATTTTTTTTCCCAGCGAGTCACTTTTCCATCTTTATCAAAAAAAACAATTTGTGTTTGATATTCCCAAGCTCGCCATTTGTCCCATTCTTTATCCATGATCGTTCCAGTACATGTCCAACAAGGTCGTCCCCAAGCGGCCCTGACCTGGTCCGATGTCATTCCTTTAACTAAAAACCCCTTAGTTATTATTTTAACTGTTTCAGCGTTCCACTCAGGATGCTCTTCAATTAATTGTGCTCTTCTAACAGGTGGAGATTCACACCCTATCAGGGCAACGAGTACTGTAAAAAGTAATATTTTTTTCATTGTCTTACCTTAATTTACCGTTAATGAATAATTATGTCAGTAGCCGCTCTAACAGGATATTGAGACATTTTATTTTCATCAAACCCCCCATCCTGAGTGAAATACAAGGATTCAGCTGCTACGGGCCTTGAACTAGCAATAGCTCTAATCTTATCAGTCCCACTTGGACCACCAATATCTAATGAAAATTCAGCCGTTTGAGGAGGTACTTGATAACTAACTCCAGGTTTACAATAATTATCACTTTGATACACATTAGGGAATAAGGTAGAGATTTCTCCACTGGAGTTAATCACAACCAAACGAACAAACATTGGTTTATCAACTGAAAAACTTACAATCATTTTTTCGCCAATATTATAATCAGGCTTACTGGTCCATAAAGATAAACGCCCATCATCAACGACTTCTGCTGATGCGACTATCTGCTGGGTATTCTGCATAACTTCTTGAGCTTGAGCATAATCTACAGATGCCTGAGGCATAATTTTTCTTCTATGTTTAGTCTTGTGGTCAACAGGTATATTTTCAAATAAAGCCAAATATGTTGCTTCATCCACTCCAGGGTTTGAAAGGCCATTTTTACTTGAAAATTGCTCTAACGCTGCCTGAGTTGTAGGATCTAATCTTCCTGTCAATTGTACAGAATACCCATATAGATACAGGTAGGACTGCATAGTCACTATTTTTTCAGATTCTGATAGCTCATAATATCCAGTCAAGACTCGATCAATAACAACCTGGTCCCTTTCTCCTCCAGGCAATAACCGCCAATAAGGTATATTTTGATAGCGTCCGATCAATTGAGCCATACTTAATTGAACAAGTAAGCGTACCGCAGCATGTCTACCTTGTACTTTTTTTATCGTACCTTTTGCACCAAATGTCACACTCTTAATTGTAAATGCAAAGCTATCTTCTTTGACCCCTTTGTGTAGCTGTATTCCATTAACAGCCTGAATTCTGGGTATACCCGCCAGAGTTTTAAAATCAATTAAATTAAAATCCAAAGTAACTTGAGCTAATGAACCTTTATTTTGGTCTTCAAAACTTAGTCCATAATCGCCTAAAGTTGCCTCAATCTCTGAAGAGTCGCCTTTAGTAACCAATCCACGGTCAAACTCTGTAATTCCCCCCGAGACAACCACATCAGGAATTAACTTATTTTCAAAACCAGTACTTGAGTACCCAGTATTGACTGACATGGCTAGAAAATCAGGGTCATAAGGAATAAATGTAACATTTCCACCAACACCATTAAGCGTACTTTTTACAACTTCTGTTATGTCTCTTGGTATTTCAGCTCTTGTAGCAGCAGAGGATCCCGTATTATCAGCAATCGTTTTACTCATTATATTCAGAGGAGCAGTGCCATAAATTACACTCATCATTCCTAAGTTTCTAATTGCATCCTGATAAATTGTTAACTTTGCCTCGGGTAAAGTAATATTTAAATCTACATCTGCATTTTGCGGATTTAAACCACATGCCCCAACTAACAAAACAGTCCCGAAAGACAAAAAACCAGAGCGTATCTTATTGAGCATAATTGTATTCATCCTATTCTCTCCTATATATCAGGATTATTATTTTCCACAAACAGCCGTTGTTCCTTTGTTTGTGCTTATATTAATAACTTCCTTAATTTTACTTCCGGCACCTATAACAATATTCCCTGAACCACATGAACCTGATTGAGAGCTGGAGCCAGACTTTTGATCAGACTTCTGTCTTGCTAAGCTCTTTCTGACAATAAATTTAGTATTTTTACCTAAATCTAAGCCGTCATCTATAGCATTATCAATTCCTATACCGTCATCTAAATCATTTGCATAAGCAATATTGCCTATCATTAAAAAAAGGGAAATTACCGCTAATCTAAAAATCATTTTCAGTCACCTTTTGAATTTAAATTAAATATATAGTGCTTGAAAAAAACAGGTAAAAAGATCTTATTATTTTTACTGAAGACCTTTTTACTTAATTCAATCACTGTTATTACTTGATTTCTACTGAACCAACGTTAGCTGAGTTGTCTTTACCAATCGCAATCGCTGCGTTGCCTTTGTTCAGTGATTTATTCAGTATAATGCTTTTGTTTACTTTTGATCCTTTGATCGCTACTGAGCCAACATTTGCTGCATTATCTTTACCAATCGCTATCGCTGCATTACCTTTGTTCAATGATTTGTTAAGAATAATGCTTTTGTTAACTTTGGCGTCTTTTAATTCAACTGAACCAACGTTTGCTGAATTGCCTTTTCCAATCGCTATCGCTGCATTGCCTTTGTTCAAAGACTTGTTCAAAATGATACTTTTGTTTACTTTTGAGTCTTTTATTGCAACAGACCCTACGTTTGCTGCATTGTCCTTACCAATCGCTATCGCTGCATTGCCTTTGTTTAACGATTTGTTAAGAATGATGCTTTTATTTACTTTTGATTCAGCAGCTGCCATTGTTGATGTTAAAGCTACTACTGCACTCATTGTGATTACTAATAATGTTTTCATGGTCGACCCCTTTAAATATAAGTTTGTGGTTTTAGATTAGTCTCTTTTTTACACTAGGACAAGGTATTTCCTGACGACCTTTACTTGAGCTTTACTATCAATCTTTAGCTTGTCCACTGTTGTTTCTTTACGTTTTCTTTTAACGTGGTTCTATGATATCGCTTCTTTAGTTATCAAGATGTACGTTAATTACTTGTTTTTTGTGATGTATTACCCTCTGCGGCTAATTACCAGTTTGTTTGTAATTCATTCCAGGCTACTCGTCCAAATAGTCAGTCTTAACTGGCTTTCATATACAAAGAGGGCTATCTGTATTTTCTTGCAGGCACAAAAAAGGCTGCCAGCTCAATGAGCAGGCAGCCTGTTCTGTAGCTAACTGTCTTTAGTGATTACTTGATTTCTACTGAACCAACGTTCGCTGAGTTGTCTTTACCAATCGCAATCGCTGCGTTGCCTTTGTTCAGTGATTTATTAAGGATAATACTTTTGTTCACTTTTGATCCTTTGATCGCTACTGAACCAACATTTGCTGCATTGTCTTTACCAATCGCTATCGCTGCATTACCTTTGTTCAATGATTTGTTAAGAATAATGCTTTTGTTAACTTTGGCGTCTTTTAATTCAACTGAACCAACGTTTGCTGAATTGCCTTTTCCAATCGCTATCGCTGCATTGCCTTTATTCAAAGACTTGTTCAAAATGATACTTTTGTTTACTTTTGAATCTTTAATTGCAACAGAACCTACGTTAGCCGCATTGTCTTTACCAATCGCTATCGCTGCATTGCCTTTATTTAACGATTTGTTAAGGATGATGCTTTTATTTACTTTTGATTCTGCTACTGCCATTGATGATGTTAAAGCAACTACTGCACTCATTGTGATTACTAATAATGTTTTCATGGTCGACCCCTTTGGTTTTAATTTTTATTTGATTTTTTAGATTAGTCTCTTTTTTACTCTAGGACAAGGTATTTCCTGACGACCTTTACTTGGGCTTTACTATCAATCTTTAGCTTGTCCGCTGTTGTTTCTTTACGTTTTCTTTTAACGTGGTTCTATGATATTACTTCTTTAGCTATCAGGGTGTACTGTAGTTACTTGTTTTTTGTGATTTATTACCCGAGTAGCTTTATACAAAAAAAGCGACGTTACCAGGCTGAAGGCAATTTCTTCTTTAATGTAATAACTTTGTTTTCAATTGATATATACCCACCATTTTCTAAATCCTTCAAAATTCGAGTAACCATTTCCCTTGAAGACCCAATACGTAATGCAATATTCTTATGAGTTAGAGACCTTTTAAGAACTCTTTCACCATTATCAGACTCTACAGACAAATCATCTAGTAACAATGAAAACCGGTTATATACATCTAATAGAGCAAACCCTTCTACCTTATCGGTAAGCGTACGGACTTTAGAGCACAAATGACTAACAACATTGAAAAGAATATTTGGGTTCCTTTTCATTATCTGAAAGAAATCAACCTTATGAATAGTAATAACTGAACAGTCCATTATTGTGGTGATATTGGCTGAGATGGGAGCCTCATCAAGCAAAGATAACTCACCAAAATAATCTCCTGCACCCAACGTAGAGAGAATTAACTCCTTACCACTTTCAGTCAGGATAAAAACATCAACACTGCCTTCCTTAAGGATATACATTGCAAAATTTTCATCACCTTTTGAAAAAATCTGAGTGTTTTTTTTAAAAACCCGAGTCTTGGTAATATTACTAATAAGATTAAGATCATCATCAGTTAATCCCTTAAAAATATCTATTTCCTTTAATATTTCAACTGTACCCATAACATCCACACCCCCCTAAAACCCCATTATTCTCAATAGTTTAATTCAAGATCATTAGATATCCAAAATATCTGTCAAATAGTTATAGCTTATATCCCATTAAAAATACATCTTTAATAAATAAAATCAATAATCTATTACTTCCCATCGACAATTGACTGCGCTTGCACGAATTCCCCTCACCATCTGTTGCCCATAAACTATTATATTAACTATCCCCCTCTATTAGCACTAAAGTTAACCCAATGCCCTATAAAGTACTATTTCTTATTTTTTTCCTCTTTATATCAAAGCTTAATGCAAATGATGTTGACCCATATGTAATTTTTCAAAACTATTATCAATCTGTCGGAGGCTTAAAGAATCTTAAAGCAATAAAAACCAGTTATATTGAAGGCCAAATAAGATTTGATAATTTAACGGGGAGTTTCACAGAATGGTCGAAAACCCCCATACAATATCGGTTAACAGAAGATTTTTCTATCCTCACTCGTCACTCTGGGGATAATGGACAACAATCATGGGATAAAGACAACAATGGTAAAGTAATCGTCTATAAAGACAAGGAAAGCCAACAACGACGTCAACTAAATATATTAATGAACAATTATGTTCATATTAATCGTGATGACCCAAATTTCAGCATGAGTTATGAGGGGCAAACCAGCCTTAATAATAAAGCAGCCCATATTGTTAAAATGACTAACCTTATCAATGATGACATTTATTGGTATTACTTTGACATGCAAAATTTTTTATTAATAAAACTCGTTGAAATACAGCCAGATATAGAAATTCACAACAACTTCCTTGATTACAAAAAGGTTGATGGTAATATCAAAATTCCATTTAATACCGAGACCGAGATCAAACCAAGAAATAAACACAAAAGTATCATCGTCGAAAAATTTCAAGCCAACCCAAAGGTACCCGATGATTTTTTTAAAACACCTTCAGAAAGCTTGAGTTCAATAGTTTTTAAACAAGGTAGCCGTGCGGAAAACATTCCCTTTGTATTTAATGGCACCCTGATTTATTTCCCCATACAGGTTCAAGGAAAACAATCACTCTGGGTAATTGACAGTGGAGCCTCATTATCATTAATCGATGAAGACTATGCAAAAGAACTCGGACTTTCAATACATCCTGGGATCAAAGGTTTCGGTTTTGGCGCAACCTTTGATTTATCTTATGTAAAGATCCCCTCATACGGCCCTCAGGATGTTCAAGTCAAAAACCAGACTATATACGCCTATAAAGGACTAGCTCAAAGATTTGAATCTTCACAGGCAAAGGGTATTTTAGGCTATGATTTTCTATCTCGTTTTGTAGTCAAAATTAATTACGCTGCAAAATTGATATCTTTTTACAGGCCACAAAATTTCAAATACACTGGCACAGGTACAACCATTACTGCACCGTTAAAATATAATACTTTTTCTATCCCTGTATTATTAGAAAATAAATTTCACGGTTTTTGGTCTATCGACCTTGGTGCATACGATGCATCCCTACATTACTCTTATGCAAAAAAACATGGACTACTTGAACGCAAAGGTACTGAATCAATAAGTACAGGTATAAACAGTACATTTACAGAACGTAATGTTAAGTTTAATTCACTAAAATTAGGGCCTTATACCCTGAGCCCAGTTTCTATTAACATCCCTATTTCAAAAAAAACGGGCGTTGGAAGCTTTGGTGAACTTGCAGGGAATTTAGGGAACTCTATCTTACGATATTTCATTCTCTACCTGGATTATCAAAACCAACAAATAATTCTTGAGCCAGTGGATAATTCATCAGTCACTAGCCAATAAAACCTATTAGCTCAAATTGTAGTTGCACCGTCAGAAATAATCATGACTGTCTAAAAGTATTTTCTAGCTACATAAATAAAACAACAGAGTTGTAAATTATAGTTATGCAATCATATTTTCTCATATGCTATATTTAAATCTAATATTGCCTTATACAAAATGAAGTGGAGCCATGATGAAATTTAAATTTTTCGCTTATTCAATATTATATATATTATCCACAACATCTTATGCCGACATGGGGATGTCGGGAATGATCTCAGGCCAAATCACCAGAACCGTTAGTGACAGTATATCTAAAAACCTTTTTGACAATCTGATCATTCCTCAATTAAAGGTTAAAAATTCGTCTGGGGCGACTCTAGAAATGCAACTAAGTTCTAACCAGCGTTTTTTATCCCTGCTTCTAGAAGATGGCACTGCTAGAGTGTGGGACCTTGAAATTGGCGTGCAACGCCCAATGATAAAGCTAAAAAATGGTCATATAAACGCGATTGCTGCCACTACTCTTGCAGATACTCTTTATGTTGCCAATGACTCTTCTATTGATGTTTATGACTTTCTTACCGCAAAACCTATTTCTTCATTAGCTATACAAATAAAACAAATTAAAGAACTTAGCAACTCACCTGACAATTCAACATTAGTTATACTTAATGAAAACAATGAATTAAGTAGCTGGGATACCAAATCGCAAGAAATGCAGTGGAATAGCTCAATTTCTGATGGCAACGCTTTGCAAATCCATATTAATCCTGCAACTGAAGCACTAGCCGTATTAGTGCGAAAGTCATCTTTATTTTCTTTTTCAGATCAACTAGAAATAAGAAGCTTATCAAAAGGTTCTATATCTAAAATACTCGATAATAATGGTGAAAAAGTTACCTTTTTTCATTTTACCCAAGCAAATATTTTAGAATCCGCTTATGAAAATGGTGACATTATCCGCTGGAATATATTAACGGGAGAACAAGTTTCAGTCACAAATGTCGGTCATGATATTCTTGCAGTTAGTAAAACGCCCAACGGCACAACCGCTTATATTGTTGATAAAAACAATATTTCTATCGTTAACCAACAGGGAAACCCTATATCCAAAATATCAAAAGAAGGTATTGGGACCAAATCAATTAAATTACTTGTCGATGGCAATAAATTACTCACCGCAGGCAAAGATGGAAAAACCATTCTTTGGGATACTCATACAGGAAAAGAAGTCCTACAAATAATTTCCACCAAACAAGGGTGGAGTATTGTTGATAGTTTAGGCCGTTTTGATAGCTCAGAAAAAGGTATGCCAAACATTTCATGGGAAGCAAAAGATAAGGATATCCCAATTGACAGCTTTTCAAAAAAATATTACGAACCAGGCCTATTAACCACTGCTCTAAAGAATGAGCCATATTTAAATAAAGACCCTGCGGATATAAAGAAAGGTATATCCTTACCTCCGGAACTTGAAGTCGTGGTAAAAAACATTAAAAGAACAAGTACTTATGCGGACCTAACTGTTGAAATTTACGGACAAGGAGGCGGTATTAATAATGTTGACCTTTATCACAACTCAAAAGTTATTGCAGGACAAAAATCAATAATAGATGACAAATCGTATGTCAAAAACAACCTCGAACACAGGTCGATGAAAATGCGGGTAATGCCTATCAATGGAGTTAACTCGGTCAAAGTTATTGCATCAAACAAAATGGGAATAGAAGGACAAAGCAAAGAAGTTCAATTTGAAATTAAAGAACCCGTGATACAAAAGCCTACTCTGCGGCTTATTACCATCGGTTTAAATGAATACAAAGATCCTCAGCTAAATCTGGACTATAGTGTGCCAGATGCGCAAACCATTGCAAATATTCTAAAAAATAGTGACCTTTCTAGATTTAAATCGATTGAAAAAAGGCAATTATATAACTCAAGCGCAACCAAGCTATCTATCATGTCAGAACTGATTAATTTAAGTAATGGCGCTAAAGATGATGTCTTAGCCATCTATTTTGCAGGTCATGGAATTTCAATTGATGGCGAATGGTATTTTTTACCTCATGAAACAGTTATTCAACCCGACATGAAGTATTTTGCCAGTGTTGGTCTATCTGCATCTGAGTTAAGTTCAATTTTTATTGGTTCAAATATACAAAAAATTCTGTTGATGGTTGACGCTTGCTATTCAGGAGCCAGCGTTGATTCATTCAGACGCTTACAAAACTCGCAAAGACATTTTAGCAGGGATATTAGCAAATCAGTGGGTATTACCGTAGTAACAGCAACCAGAAAAGACCAGGAAGCCGCAGAGCTATCAGAACTGGGGCATGGTTTATTTACTTATGTATTATCGAAGGGAATGAAGGGGCAGGCCGACTGGTGGCCTAAAAATAACGTAATCAGTGCTCATGAGTTAGCAAAATTTTCCACTGATACCATCCCTCTCTTTTCCAAAAAGTATTTAGGCTCCGCTCAAGAACCAACAGCCTTTACTATGGGTAAAGATTTCTCTTTACTATCGATTAAAAAATAGGGCTTTAATATTTTAAACTGTCCCAAAACATTAGAGTTATGGCTCCAATGCATTAATTTAGTTAGTTAGTGTGAATTTATCAGGCTTCTGCAACAGGGCGTTGCAGCAGAGCTTACGAAGTACATGGATATCTCGAAGCGAGAAGATTGCGGCCATGAACATATATTTTCTCCTCCAACATCTGCATTCACCACATCTATGTATTTTATGTAGCCTTGTTGACAGTACTTGCTATCAACAGTCTTGAAAAACAGCATAAAAACAATTAACCGGCTTTTTGTTCACCGACATACAAATCAAGGCCCGATGTATTCTGTCCTAAACCCACTGAGTGGTTACCTTTAATCTTCATATAAAAATACTTCGCATACAAAAAAGCCCCGATAAACGAGGCTTTTTCACAATCTATAAATCTAGCTTATCAGAATGCCAAGCGAGCATTAAGACTTCCAGTAATATAATCACTATCTTCTTCATTGATATCATGCTGGATTTTAGCACCAATAGTTAAATCATTACTTAGTGCATACTCTGTACCATATCGCATGAAGCCTATGCTATCACGAACTCTCGTACTTGCTCCACTCGCTTCACGGTCATAATATTCATATAACAAACCAGTATAAACACGTAATTTATCAGTCACTAAATACCCAATCTCTCCATCACCAACCCAGGTCAATTCGTCAAATGAATTGTCTCTACCTGCAACACCCGTTTCGGGCGAAGTAATTGTATGCTTATAACGTACACCAACACGACCTTTTAAGATAAATGAATTAATCACTTTAAAAGCGTTAAGATTACCTTCAGTAATATAATCGTGAGTATCTAAATCATTACCACCATCAACTTTATTGGTATGAGTATACAAATACCCAGCCAGTCCTGAAGCAAACAAATAATCGTTGATTTTATAAGCGACGTAAGGCGTAAAACCTACGGTTTCAGAAGTAGAGGTTGTTGTTCCTTGCTCATCTTCCGTATGCGCATAGGCCAAAGAGGAACCAACAAAGAAATCACCCATTGCTTTATCAAAACCTGCGGTGAATTGATATATATCGGTATCAAAGTGCGTACCCTGCTCTTCAGAAATCTGGGTAAGATTTGAAGTTCCCCAAAAAGACAAATCAGAGCTGCCATCAGAAGATGCAGCCATTTTATTATCACTATTTGCAGTATCCATACCCCATAACTCAGGAGCAGCAAACAAGATATGTTCGAAAGTTACCGTTGTATGGTTTCTTATAATTTGTTTTGCTGATGCGACTTCTCCAGCCACACATTCATAAACCGGATTACCCGTTGAAGGAACAAATGTATCACCACCACTAATAAACCCCTCACCCAATAAACTAGCTTCAAAGCCAGCCTGTGTACATTGTGATGGGGTCTCTGTCAAAGTGCCGATAGATGTTGCCATTGCAACAGCACTCACTGTTAATAATGCAAACAACCCTAATCGATTGTTATTTCGTTTCTGTTTCATCATTCAAAATCCCCTTACCATTAATACTAATAAATCTACATTCAAATTGTAGCACAAAAACAAAGCACTGTTGCTTTATGTGCAAAACACCCACTGTTTATTTTAATTATCAGCATTTAATTTCTGCAACAAACCCTCTGTTAACACCCCATCAACCTTAATTTCCTGACTTTTTTGAAATTTCCTTATCGCTTTTTGGGTCTTCTTCCCCATAAGACCATCAGCAACGCCTGGCTTAAAACCTAGATTTAGTAACCGTTGCTGAGCCTGCTTAACTTCA
>ENA-OSET01001412-OSET01001412.1-sediment-metagenome-genome-assembly--contig:-NODE-1412-length-24962-cov-3.590195_pt1 | contig 24962 bp, 21 predicted proteins | sample MGYA00237882_ERZ534229 | MGnify/ENA primary metagenome ERZ534229 (study PRJEB26408, sample SAMN06266212) | sediment metagenome | isolation source: Hudson Canyon methane seep mesocosm | place... | reverse complement strand
CGCGGCGTATTACCAAGCCGAGATTCAATACTTAAATCATGAAAGTTAAGATGAATGGAATTCTGGAAGCTTTCATCATCAATAATGTGAATAGTGATTGTCTGCTGATTATGCTGTGATTGTGCGACAATATACTCAGCACTAGATGTCACCTCTAAGCGTGCATGAACACGCTTGGAGGTTTTTCCGTCAAGATAACTTCCTTCAATGTACATTTAAGGCTTACATACCAAAGTCAAAGACTTGCCCGAACTCTTCTCCAAGCGCACTTATATTTTCCTGCTCCGCCGCCGCAAAATTATCTAAGGAACCCTTAGCAACCATCACCAAACAAGAACACATATACTTAGTCATTCTTACTTTTGCTGCCGGAAGATACAAGCCAAGTGTTATTACTGTAAAAAATGCATTTATTAGAATGACTTTAGCGAAACCTAACATCGTCATAGTAGATACAAACCGATGTTCAGCCAAGGCTACGCTTCGGTAAAATAAGTTGGTCACTTGAACCATAAAGAATAGGAATAAACCTAGATACAGCGCAACAATGATCGCCGTTGAAACACTGGCCAATTCGGGAAGAAATGTTGAAAGCGCCCAAGCAGGTAGACCAAACATAAGACTAACACCAAGCATGATCAGGAATATCATCCCATAGTCTTTAAAGGTTGCGTCAAATTCAAACTTTGTAGTGCCATAGGCACTGTTTCGGACAATATATTGGTTCATTTTTAATACTGCCAGCGGATATAATATACCGAGTGATAACAGGCCCAAAATCGGCCATACGTAGGAAATCATAAATGCTTCACCGTATGAAGCTTTGAATCTGAACTGGATGTTATTGAAGGCCGTCATGCGTAGATTAAACGCCATAGACTGGTTGATGAAATAGGGTATCGCTAATAATAAAAGAATCGTTAATCCAGCACCTACCATGGGTGCGCTTTGAGAAACTAGCGAGAACACAATAAAAGCCACTACTGCTATTATTCGGCCTTTCAATATGGTTAAGGGTTCAGCCAAATACCGAAAGTTATTATCATCAAGGTATAGATTAGAGTGTAAATAGCGGTTATTTCTAACAGTAGCCCAAGCCGAGTAAATACCCAGCGTAACGATCGTTAATAGGACGTTCACAATCCAGATTTTGAAATATTCAAAACCATCACCACGAAACTCAAACTTTAAATTATCATTCCTTATTGTTTCTTCATGAGTTTCATTACTTGAAATATGATCCATTAAACTTTCCTTTGTTTGATTAATTCTGACTACAAATGCTATTCATTAGCATCAACCACACGCCAATCTGGTCTATTTCTAGTGGCAACCCTAAATAAATAAGTATGAAGATACAATTTTAAGTTTAGCTCTCACCTTAGAGTGTGCTGCAGGTCTCCTTTAACCGACCAATTCGATAAGCATCTATGGTTCCAAACAACCAGATAATGCCGATAAAAATAGAAATACCACTCAATACCTCGGGGCTAAACTTGCTAGGCAGGATAAGAATTTGTTCTCTAATAATATTAAAATCGAACATAATTTCACCTCGTAATATACGCTCAGCAATAATTTGAGCCTTAAAGTATGCCTCATAAAACAGAACAGCAAGTCCACTCATGGTCATCAGAAGAAAAACCACGCCCTGTACCATTTTTTCTACGACAAAATAACCTGCGCCTGGAAAGACAATACCTGAAAAAACTGCCGCTTTAATTGATAGCTTCACCGTAAATTCCCCGAATTAACTTAAAAACAAACCCTATAAAAATCAGTATACAAAATTAAGCTTAGAGCCAACTGCTGAAAGTGTTAAATTATTTACTATTTTTGCCTGAACCTTCTAGCCAGAATAAGGTATCCACATACGCTATAAAACGTTTCAGGTAATGAGGAGACAGTTCACTCATAGCTGTCAAAGAACGAATTGCCAGCATATGCGGGTTAATAGGGCCTGGATTTTCTGGTCCTTCTTTAATTCCTTGGGCAACGACTTGCTCAGCATTGTATTGTTCCCATGACTCTCTTAAGCGTCTAATTGTTTTCAGTTCATTCCTGCTCTCATTACTACTTCCTCCTTGTTGATAAAGTAGATCAGAGAAATTTGTATTCTCGGGTGACTCATCTGAAGCTGCTTTACTGTTACTAATAAGTTTAGTAAGTGTCGCAATCTCGCTTGGCAGATTATTAAGCTCTAAGTCAGCAAAATGTTTAGCTAATGCTGAGAAATGTGCTTGCTCGTATAGACCATTTGCAACTTCAAAGTTGTTAGGGAATTGCAATTTTATCTTGTCTAATACGTTAGATGCTTGGTCTTGTGCTGCTTCAAAATCAACTTGATATTCTGTTAATGCGCACTGGATTTTATCGAGTAGCAAAAGGATTATTGTTGGGCTTTTTATTGAAGAACGCCGCACCATCGATTCAATATAAGCAAAACGATAAGGTTCAAAGTATTGAGCGCCCTGCTCTGTTAATTGGGCCAGCTCTTCATTAATCGTTTTTAGCACTAGCTCAGTCATGAGCGACTTGTTCGTTGCTGCCTTTTGGCACGGGAGACATCTCTACACGCCTATTTTTTGAACGTCCTCGCTTATTGTCATTCGAATCAACTGGGTTTTGAGCGCCAAATGCTGCAGAAAATACCATACTCGCTGGCATACCTTCTTCTATCAAAGCGCGAGTAACTGTCAATGCGCGTTGAGCCGAAAGGTCCCAATTATCTTTATAACGATTATTTCCTTTTTGAATCGGTAGGTCATCGGTAAAGCCACTAACCATTAATAGTTGGTCACGTTCACCAAGGTAAACGCGAAGCGGAGCAACGAGTATTGATAATAGCTGCCTGCCTTCATCTTGTAACTGATCAGAATTTGAAGAAAATAACACACTGCCACTAATACCAATTCGTCCATCTTGTAAGGTAACACGACCACTTGAAAGAGGGTCAGAAAGTGCTTCTTCTAATGCCATTCTGCGCTGTTCTTCTGCTTGTCGCTTTTGAACTTCTTCTTCCAATGATTGCGCCAATTCAAGTTGAAAGCCCAAGGCCCACACTAACAACAGGACGAAAACCCCTACTATGCCCGACATTAGGTCACCGAAAATGGCCCAGATAGGTGTTTCTTGTGCGAAGTTATCGTCAAGTTCTTCCATTAATTTAGCTCTGTAGATAAGGTGTCAGTCTTATCGCTGATAGTTTGTAGCTGATTAATGATTTCTTGCTGAGAAAGCATACTATGGTCAATTATTTCTCTCGCTTGCGCGACGTAATAACCTAACTGTTCATCGCTCTTAATTGTTGATTTGTCGAGCGCCCCTTCTATTTTATTAAGTGTTTCAATTAGCTGCCTAGAAGATGCATTGAAGTGTTGCATGCCCTGGCTAAATGCATCTCCCATACTTGCCATTTCAATAGAACTTCCTGCAAAGAGATTGGTAATGTCAGTCAGTTTTGAAACTTCAATTCCGACATTATCCGTAAAATTATTGCCGACTTCATTAAGCATCTTTGAGGAGCTTGTCACTAACTCAGTGATGGCGTTATTCTGATAAATTGAAGTTTGTTCAAGGTTACTAAACAGACTATTCATATCTGCCAGTGTCTGGCTTCGTTCTTCAAGCAGATTATTATCTTTCTCAATATTTTTTGTCATTTCCTGACGCAATTGACCAATTACTTCAGCAGCAGCACGAGGCGTTTCAGAAGCAGTTTCAATCAAGCGCGTCATTGGTTCTTCAAGCGCTGTGCCCAGGCTAGATAAGTGAAGTGTGACGACAGACTCAAGTTGGGATAGTCGTTCCACAGCCGCAAGTCCACGATTATGTTCTTCATTCTGAAGCGCGTTAAGTTCTGCTTTCAGTGTTGTAGTCAATCCGCCAATACGTCCATCAAGTACATTTAGCCAAGACTCTTCTGTTTCTAGTCTTGTTTTCAGTAATTGCTCCGAAGAATTTAATGTCTGGCTCATTTCAGATAGCATGTTAAGCGAAGTCGCTTTTGATTCCTTAGCGATCTCTTGAGCGACTGAGTAAAGATCCTTCGTAGCTTGCTGCTGTTGGGATATCGTTTCTTTACCTGCCTGTGTCCACTCATGCGTCAAGGTGTTGGATATATTCTCTATCGCACTGGTGACTGTGGTGAAATGGGCCTGTTGAATATCAGAGGTTTGCTTAATTTCGTCCGAGAAAAGGTCGGCAGTAGTGGCTAATTGCTGTGAAATTTGATTTTGACTCTGCTTGAACGAATCTAACCATAATGTCAGTCGTGTTTGATCGGCTGATGCTTGGTTCTCTAGTAAGGTTTTGTTGTCTTGCTGATGGGCAGAAATACTTTGTTGCCAGCTGGTACTAACTTCGTCAGATATAAACTTGAAGCGCTGATTAAAATTGCTTAATTGTTTGTCCGCAGATTCACTGAGTTGTTTATGCGTGGTTTCTACACCGGATCTTATCTCTGAGCTAATTTCAAGCATCGTTTCTTTTATAATCGGCATAATCGCTTCTGCCGTAAGAGAGGTGCTTTTAGTTAGGTTGTTTTTCAGTGAAATATCGACTGATGTTGCAAGATCTGTATAGGTTTTGCTAACGGATTGATGAAAGTTTGTTTGCTGGTCTACAAGCGTTTCGCTCATTGAGTTACCGCTTTCTTTCAATTGCTCTGTTAATGAACGAAGCATCTCGACAACTTCTGGAAACGCCTGTGATTGATTTTGCAGCGCTTGATACGTTTCTTGTCGATTAAAACTAAGTGAAAACTGCTGGAAAAGAGTACTAATTTTAGAGTCAAGGTGACGAGTAGCTAACATTCTCTCTCGTCGACTCAAGGTTGATAACAGCCCCAACATTGCTGATGCTGCCACACCGGCTACAGAGGTACCAAATGCCATGCCGAGTCCTTTAATAGGAGCTGCTAAACCTGCTCGAATTGCTTGAAGTTCGTTAGTGCCTTCAAGCGCTAACACTGCTCCCTTAAGCGTATCGACCATCCCGGCAAAGGTGCCTAATAAACCTAACATCACTAACAATCCTACAAGATAAGGCGTTAATACCGGCGAGGGTAAACCGACACGCTCACCTTCAATGCGAAGCCGTACTGAATTTTGGAGAGATACATGTAAGATGTTTAGCCATTCATGTAGCTTATCTACTGGCTTTGATTGACTATTGAGTGCTTGTGAAAGTGTCGTTGTTGCTTGCCTGAATTTGATCAACTCTATAAGGCCAAGCGTATACACCGTCCCAATGATGATAGTGACTGTCAGCGCTAACGGGTCGGAATCAATAAAGCCCGCCCCCATCCACAATACAATAGCTGCGCCTAACACAAACGACGTTGCGAAAATCATGTTAATCATGTGTTTGTATATCTACCTCTTCATTTAATGCTTCAATGAGCCCGATTACAGGTTGTAATCGAACCTCTAGTTCTGCCAGCAATACCTGCTGCATCTCTTGTTGAAAAGTAGCTATCCAATCAACTGAGGTATTGTCTTTTTGTAATAGAATAAAACGCTTTGCCAATAGAGATGGGACAATAGAAAAGAGCTTACGTGTATGGTCAGAAAGACAATAACTCATAGCACTGTCTAAAGCCGCTAAGCTCATTAGTCTAGGTGAGCGCCCTTCGACTGAATCCCTCACTTGTGAATGTAGCGTTTGTACTTTGGAGCCTAAGGTGCTTTGCTGAGATAAATAGAAGCGTTGGTAAACTTGATACTTCACAGGTTCCCCAAGGTCACTGTTTAGTTTATTTTTTTGCGCTCTGAAGAGCAAAAAACCAGAACCAGAAGTAAAGTTTTTGTTGATTGACTCAATCAGCGCCATTCGATGTTCTAGAAAATCAGACTGTATAGCAGCACCTGTTTGATCAGAGCTGCTGATTGTTATATTTGTCAGGCTTTTGAGTGCTTGAGACAAGGCAATTGAATCAGATAGGTCAATCAGATTGCCGAGTTTTTCAGCAAACTTAGTATGCGACACTTCAATATTTGTAACGGCTAGCTTAGATAAGCAGCGAACTAATTCCGTACCTTTAATGACATTCTTCTGTGTAGCTTGGATCATAGTTGTTTAGACATTAAAGTGAAAACTTTGGCATCAGTAAATAGTTCGAGTTTCTTCTATTTAAACCACTTTACCCTGAAAGACCTACCTTTCATTTTACCGTCACCCAATTTTTTCATTGCCGCTTTTACAACCGTATAATCAACGGAGACATAAGCCTTGTTATCAAACAGACTAATCTTACCTACTTTGTTACCCTGAATAACATTATCACCTGTTAACGCACCCAGTATGTCACCAGCTCTTAGTTTTTGTTTCTTGCCGCCATCAATTAAAATACAGGCCATTTTAGGGAAGAATTTTTTATTCTTTAAAATCTCGTCTGAAGGTACTTTTTGAGGGGTCACTTTTAAGCCGCTAGATTCTTCTAATATGGCAACTTTATAACTCTCTTTGTCACTATATAAAGAACATGCCACGCCTTTGTTCCCTGCTCTGCCTGTTCGACCAATACGGTGCGTATGAATCTCAGGGTCACGCGAAATATGATAATTAATCACCATATCTAATGACTCAATATCTAAACCACGAGCAGCGACGTCAGTTGCGACCAGTACTGAGATACATTTACCAGAGAAGCGCACTAAGATTTGATCTCGATCTTTCTGTTCTAAATCGCCATGAATCGCCATGGCTGAAAAACCTTCTCTTTGGAGTTCATCAGAAATTTCTTGTGCTTCTTTCTTAGTGGTACAAAAAACCACCGTAGACTCAGGCCTGTGCTCCATAAGTACTAACTGAAGCATGTGCATACGTTGTTCATTGCCACTAACCTTATAGAACAACTGCTCAATGGTTGACGGTTCTTGCGTTGAGACTACTTTCACCGAAACCGGGTCAACCATAATATTTTTGGAAATGCTTTTAATCTTATCCGGAAACGTAGCGCTGAATAGTAATGTTTGTCGCTTTTTGGGGATATCTTCCTCAATGCGCTCAAGTGAGTCCTGAAAGCCCATTTCAAGCATGCGATCCGCTTCATCTAAAATATAGGTATTCACTTCTTCCAGATTGAGCGTGCCTTTTCTAACATGCTCTTCAATTCGACCTGGCGTACCAACGATAATATGTGCACCATGCTCTAACGAACCTATTTGAGGGCCAAAAGGTTTACCGCCACATAAGCTAAGCACTTTTATATTATGAATAGATCTAGCCAAACGGCGTATTTCTTTTGCCACTTGGTCAGCCAACTCACGTGTTGGGCAAAGTATCAGTGTTTGGATTCTGAAACGTTTAACATTCAGTTTATCTAATAAACCTAAGCCAAACGCGGCAGTTTTACCCGAGCCAGTTTTCGCCTGCGCGATCACATCTTTACCCGCAAGGATCAGAGGAAGACTCTGTTCTTGTATCGGTGTCATGGATAGATAACCAAGTGACTCAAGGTTTTCTAGTAATTCTGGTTTTAAGTCTAATGTTGAAAATAACGATTGAGTCAAAGGATTTACCAAACTGATAGGGATTGAGGAGCGTCATTATAGTGATTTAATTGCCTTTCACAACCAAGCAAGTGGTTAATAAACAAACAAACCACCAAAAACATAGCTGCAGTTATCTCTCCCCCTCTTAACAGTTGTGTTATTTAATCTATAAGACTAGAGTCAATATCTCTTATATTGCGTGGTAATACTTTGTGATAAATTCAAACGATAATAAAAAGTACAGCATTCACAATACCAACTATTCTGTTGGTCAAGACAACATTCAGAAATGGGGTTTCGACATACACAACCCTGTTTTTGTCATTAGCGCAGGTCTAATTTTACTTTTTCTGGTCGCAACTTTGGTGACCGACCCCGCAACTGCTAAAGCCACTCTCGATGGTCTAAAGTGGGATATCATCGGCACCTTTGACAGTTTATTTATCTGGTCTGGAAATTTTTTCGTAATCTTTTGCCTCGCCTTAGTTGTATCGCCTTATGCAAAAATTCGAATTGGGGGAAAGGATGCGAAGCCCGACCATTCTACAATTTCGTGGTTGGCCATGTTGTTTGCCGCGGGTATGGGAATAGGCTTGATGTTCTGGAGTGTTGCGGAACCAGTAGCCTACTTAACAGGTTGGTATAAAACACCGCTTGGAGTAGAAGCAAATACCGCTGAAGCTGCACGTTTGGCGATGGGTGCAACAATGTATCATTGGGGCCTTCACCCTTGGGCTATATACGCTGTGGTGGCACTATCCTTGGCATTCTTTACTTACAACAAAGGTTTACCGCTATCGATACGATCTAGTTTCTATCCTATATTAGGAGATCGAACTTGGGGTTGGCCCGGACATATAATCGATATTCTTGCGGTATTAGCCACCATATTTGGCTTAGCTACCTCCTTAGGCCTAGGTGCTCAACAAGCCTCGGCAGGGATCAATCATGTATTCGATACAGAGGCCGGTTTAGCATTACAAATAGGCGTAATAGTTGGGGTGACAGGCTTAGCCATTATTTCAGTCATCAGAGGTCTTGAAGGGGGGGTTAAATTACTCAGCAATATAAATATGGTTGTTGCCTTCATTTTACTGGTTGCCGTTGCCTTAATTGGCTTTGCAGTGACTCTTGGTAACCTACCCACAACAATTGGCGCTTATCTTGAGAACATCATACCCTTGAGCAATCCTCATGGTCGTGATGATGAAGCCTGGTTTCAGGGCTGGACCGTATTTTACTGGGCTTGGTGGATTTCTTGGTCGCCGTTTGTTGGTATGTTTATCGCACGAATTTCATCTGGTCGTACTGTAAGAGAATTTATTATCGCCGTCTTGTTAGTACCAACACTCATCACAACTATCTGGATGTCTATCTATGGCGGTATTGCTATTGATCAGGTACTTAATGGTGTTGGGGCCTTAGGAACAGCAGGTCTGACCGAAGTACCGCTAGCAATGTTCCAGATGTTTGATCAACTGCCTATGAGCACGTTTCTATCGGTAGTGGCTATTCTATTGATACTGATATTTTTTATCACCTCTTCAGATTCTGGTTCATTGGTGATAGATAGCATTACAGCTGGCGGGAAAATTGACGCACCGGTTCCCCAGCGTATTTTTTGGGCTTCGCTGGAAGGCGCTATTGCAGCAGTATTGTTATGGATAGGTGGGACGGAAGCTATTCAGGCCTTGCAGGCTGGCGCGATTTCTACCGGCTTACCCTTTACTTTTGTGCTGCTGTTGATGTGTGTCAGCTTGATCATGGGGTTCAGATCTGAAAAACAGATGTAATCTACCCTCGGTATAGAGGTTGTACTTCTATTCACTCAGCATCTAAGTGCTGAGTGAATAGAATTCAGACTATTTCTTTTTATTCCAGATATCACTGTTAATGCCTTCTTCGTCTACTTGCTCAGTACTTTGCGTTATTTCTTTATGTTGTCTTTCTGGCTTGTTTTGGACTTCGGCTTCTTCGGGTGTCTCGTCTTTTAGTTTTTCTTCATCACCACGATGTTTCATTTGCAAACCTTGCATAAATCGTCTTAATAACTGGTCTTGCATATCACGGTAGTGAGGGTGGCCTTTTTTCCTAAAAAAAGCGCTCAGTTCGGATTTACCAATGGGTTTGTCCGCCAAAGCGAGAATTTCAATGACATCATCATCTCTCAACGTTAAGGCAATTTTGAGTTTTCTTAAGATAATATTGTTATTTAAGCGGCTTTCGGGTTTCATTTGTGGGCCATCAGAAGGCCCACGATGCTTGATAATGAAACCGTTTAAAAATTTCGCTAAATTCAAATCGTTACATGCGATATACGCAGTATCATCTTCTTTTTTAAGCCAAGCGCTTATTTGTTCCCTTGTGACCTCAGTGTCAGCATTCGCCCAGATTTTAATCATTTGCTTATCATTAATATCAAAGGTGTAGCGGAGGCGACGAAGTATGTAATTATTTTCCACAAGGGTTCCTAATATAGAGTTTCTTTAGAGTAATTTACAACAAGACTGCAGTTTACACTACCAAGGTAGCGCTTCAACCCGTTTAGACCAATCCATGGTTTTAAGGTCATCGGCTAAGAGCTGCGTCGCTTTAACGCAAGTTGTCCAGTTTGCAATACGTTCTTCATCACTAAAATTCAAGAAATCGTGTCTGTCAGGTATTTTGCCATTTGGTAGCTTTGAGATAAATTCATCAGAGGGGACGAGCATTATCGTCTTAGCGTAATTCTTATGGGAAGGTATTCGTTTAACACATTTTTTGGTATTCGAGTTTTTGCTGAACCAACTCTTATCAAACCAGCCCGGAGCAGGAAATTTAGAGAAATGTGGATATAGAACAAAACCGTTTTCAGGTAAAAGAGGTAAATCAAAACCGTAATCGGTAATACCGCCATCTTGATAAACGCCCTTCCCTGCAACATCTTCAACTCCTTTGATTAAAATCGGAATTGAGCCTGTTGATAATATAGCATCCTCAAAATTTTCGTATGAAAAAGGGTGGTATCGGGTGGGTAAGTCATTTAATACTTTAGTCGGTATAGGTTTTTTAGCTTGATGCATCACCACACGCGTAAATTGAGATGAGAGGGTTTTTCGACTAAACGCGTTTAGCAGTGACGCGATTCCAAAGCCTAACATTTTGGCTGATTTACTTTTTGAACGCGTAAGTCCATGGCATTGACTGGTAATAATATTATAGTGAGCAAAGGGGTGATTCAAAATAGTATCGATGCCATCGTTTTGTAGAAGCTCTTTAATGATGCTTCTGCACTTATCTAGAATCTCTTGAGGACTTGGTTTTTCTGTATAGCATTGTTCTATATATGCTTGTGTAAAGCGTTGATGGCTCAAACTATTATCACTAATTAGATCAATTGCATAAGTCGCCATCCGCCAGGCACCCGCTGAGGTACCCAAAAGATGAAGTGGTTTAGTTCTTCCTTTAAAAAAGTCACTTATCAAAAATTCATCAATAGCCTGCAACGTTAACCATTTTGGCCCACTTGAAGCGCCTAGCAGCATGCTTATATCGTCTGAACATAATCCATTTTGTTGTATGTGCTTTAGCGCTTCTTCTCCAGCATAAATATTTAACGGAACGTCGTTTAAGGGCGTGTTATTAAGGGTCATTGAAGGCCTGTTTTAATATAAGCGTTAAGCATTTATCACTTAATACACTTTGATTTTGTAAGTGTAGCAATTGTGGCAGCATCATAACCTAAATCACTTAAAACCTCTGCTGTATCGGCCCCCAAACTCTTTCCTGCTATATGTGAAGTCTTAGATTTGAAAGGTAGAGCTGAATTAATTTGTTTAATACTTCGACCTTTCGCGTCAAGGGCTTCGGTGATCATGCCGCGTTCTAAAAAGTGTGCATGTGCAAATGTTTCTTGTAAGGTTAAAACCGGTTCTACACAGGCATCAAGTGGCTCGAACAAAGTAACCCAGTAATCAAGCGTCTGTTGTTTAAAGACCTCTGATAACTTGTTTCTAACTTCGATTTGCACTTCAGGGTTTTGATTAGCTAGTTTGGGCATCCAATCGATCATAGATAAAGCATTTAACAATTTGTTCGCAAATACCGGCTCTAAACTACCAACTGAAAGATAACGATCATCGGCTGTTTGATAATAATCATAAAACAGACCTCCGTTTAACATTTCACTGCCACACTCAGGTGATTCACCACTACTTAATGCCCCTGCGCCAAACATAGTACTCAAAGCTAATGCCGCATCACTCATACTAATGTCTAAATATTGGCCTTCGTCAGAAACACTTCGTTGGATTATAGCGGCCTGAATGGCCATTACCGCATGGTGTGAACCACCGGCTATATCAGCAATTTGTGTGCCTGACAGAACCGGCCCACCATTTTTACGACCTGAAAAACTAGCGATACCTGATAAAGCCAAATAATTTATATCATGCCCTGCTCTATCTTTTAATGGCCCAGTCTGGCCATAGCCAGTAATTGAGCAATAAATAAGTTTAGATTGAAATTGCTTTAAGGTTTCATAATCTAAGCCTAAACGCTTCATGACACCGGGTCTGAACTGCTCTATGACAATGTCATATTCTTCAAGCAGCTTATGAATTATTTCTTTCGAGTCGGAGTGTTTTAAATCAATAGCGATACATTGTTTGTTTCGATTCACGCTTGCGTGTGCTGCACTAACCGAATCTAAAATTGGTGGCATGAACTTAATGAGGTCAGGGCGTGTTGGTGACTCAACCCTCAATACCTCAGCACCCATATCTGCTAACAATTGTGTCGCATATGGCCCCGGAAGTAATGTGGTAAAATCAAGTATTTTAATGCCCTTTAAAGGTAAGGTCATGTTGAGTCCTGTTAGATTATTTTTAATAAAAAAGGTGAGCATAAGCTCACCCTTAACTTGATCAATTTAGATTTAGACCAAACTTCTACCAATGATTAACTTCATGATTTCATTGGTGCCCGCATATATCTTTTGTACCCGTGCATCTGCATAAGCACGTGCCACAGGGTATTCCAACATATAGCCATATCCGCCGTGTAATTGTAAGCAGTCGTCAATGACATCACACTGCATGTCTGTTGTTAACAATTTCAGTTTCGCTGCCGTTACGACATCGAGTTCTTTAGTCAAATGTAAATCTAAACATTTATCTAAAAATACCCGAGCCATGGTTAAGTTAGCTGACATTTCAGCTACTTTAAACTGAGTATTCTGAAAAGCAGAGATAGGCCGACCAAAGGCTTTTCGTTCTTTCACATAACTAATAGTTTGTTCTAGTATTGATTCAGCACTTGAAACAGCGCTCAAAGCGACAGATAGACGCTCTTGTGGTAATTCTTGCATCAAGTAAATGAAGCCCATACCGTCAACGCCCAATAAATTTTCTTTTGGAACTTTCACATCTTGAAAGAAAAGCTCGGAGGTGTCTTGTGCTTTCATGCCAATTTTTTCGAGGTTTTGGCCTTTTTCAAACCCTATACTGCTTGCTTCAACCAACAGTAGACTTGTGCCTTTAGAGCCCTCTTCTTTATTAGTTTTGGCAACAACTATGACTAAATCGGCCATTTGACCATTTGTGATAAACGTTTTAGATCCATTTAAAACATAATGATCGCCCTCTAAAATAGCAGTAGTTTTTACACTTTGTAAATCTGAACCAGTACCGGGTTCAGTCATTGCAATAGCCGTGACAATATCACCGCTGACACAACCGGGTAGATATTTCTGCTTTAGTTCTTCAGTACCATAAGCCATGATATAAGGCACTGAGATGTCAGAGTGTAAACCGAAACCGATACCACTAAGACCCAGGCGACTTACTTCTTCATCTACCACGGCATTATAACGAAAGTCTGCTTCTACGCCGCCATATGCTTCAGGAACTGTAGGACATAAATAGCCTTGCGCGCCTGCTTTTGACCATAACTCTCTAGAAACCTGCCCATCTTTTTCCCACTGGGCATGGTGAGGAACCGCTTCTGCTTCAAGAAATTTACGAAAACTATCACGAAACATTTCGTGCTCTGATTCGAATACAGTACGTTTAATCATATAGCGTTCTCTTTTATATTTAGGGTATTTCCCATTAGGTAATTGTTACTTAATGGGAAATTTTATATACGTAGGACAATATCTAATCTGTAAAGGTAAGACCGTCTCTTGCCATATCGTTTAGAAGCGCTGGTACAGCAAAACGCTCTCCACATTTTTCATGTAGTTGCTCTGCTCTAGCAATAAAGCTTTCAAGCCCGGTTTGATTGATGAACTGAAGAATACCTCCGGTCCAGATAGGGTAACCAATACCCATAATGGAACCTATGTTTGCATCACGAACACTTTCTAATACTTTCTCTTCAAGACAGCGAACAGTTTCAATCGCCTGAATATATAAAAGACGCTCTTTTATTTCATCTAAGTCATAACTGACTCCAGACGTTTCAAACTGATCTTTCAACTCACCCCAAAGATGCTTCTTACCAGCTTTAGGGTATTCATAGAAACCCGCTCCAGCTAATTTACCTGCTCGGTTCATTTCCAACATACGATCTACAATAGGATCGGCAGGATGAGAGCGATATTCTTTACCTTCGGCAAGAAGATCTTTTATGGTTTGGTTTCGGATTTTTTCAACTAAAGAAAGACTGACTTCATCTGTGACTGCAAGTGGTCCAACAGGGAAACCAGCAAGAAATGCAGCATTTTCAATAGCAGCAGCCGGAATCCCCTCACCTAACATGGCAATGCCTTCAGTTGCAAAAGTGCCGAATACTCTAGAGGTATAAAAGCCTCTACTGTCGTTAACAACAATGGGGGTTTTACCTATTTGGAGTACATAGTCATACGCTTTAGCAAGCGTTTCATCTGAAGTCTTAGCGCCACAGATTATTTCTACTAAAGGCATTTTGTCTACAGGAGAGAAAAAGTGTAAACCGACGAAATTTTCAGGTCTTTGTGAGGCTTCGGCTAAACCTGTGATGGGTAAAGTTGATGTATTGGATGCAAATACAGCACTACTTTGAAGGTGAGCTTCGACTTCTTGTGTTACTTTGGCCTTCAAGTTTCTATCTTCAAAAACAGCTTCAATGATGAGATCGCAATCACTCAAATCAGCCGCATTTTCAGTGGGCGTGATAGCAGCTAACATAGCATCGCGTTTTTCGGCACTTAACCTTTTCTTAGACACTTTTTTATTTAAAAGTTGTTCGGAATACGCTTTACCTTTGTCTGCGTTTTCCTGAGAGACATCTTTTAAGACGACCGCTATCCCTTTCGATACAGATGAATACGCAATACCGGCACCCATCATGCCAGCACCTAATATACCAACTTTTTTAACACTGGTTTTTTCAATATTTTTAGGACGTCTTGCGCCGGCTTTAATTTCATTTAACTGAAACCAGAATGTACCAATCATATTCTTAGCAACTTGGCTGCATACTAAGCCAACAAAATAACGTGATTCAATCCGGAATGCTGAGTCTATATCGACTTGTAAGCCTTCAACCATTACTGACAAAATAGCTTCTGGTGCGGGTAATGTACCTTTTGTTTGTGCTCTCATCATCGCTGGAGCAATCGGTAGCATTTTAGCCAACGCAGGGTTCGAAGGTTTCCCGCCGGGGACTTTGTAACCTTTTACATCATAAGGTTGCTGTACTTTTGGATTGGCTTTTATCCAGTTAATTGCGCTATCTACTAATGCTGATTCTGAGTCAACAATTTCGTTTATTAAACCTAAAGATTTCCCTTGTTCAGGCTTAAACTGCTTACCTTCAGTTAAGAACGGTAATGCTGCTTGCAGACCTAAAAGGCGAGACATTCTGATCACACCGCCGCCTCCGGGTAATAAACCGAGTGTGACTTCTGGTAGACCAAGAATGACACCCTTGTTTAGCGCAACTCGGTAATGACACGATAACGCTAGCTCCCATCCTCCTCCTAGTGCTGCACCATTGATACAAGCAACTACGGGCTTGCCACTAGTTTCAAGTTCCCGCATAGCCAGTTTTAATTTGTCGACCATTTCATATAAAACATGGGCATTTTCTTTCGTGGTGGCATAAAGGTCGTCTAAATTTCCGCCAGCGAAAAAAGTACTTTTATTAGAGCGATATATCACACCGACATAATCATCTTCACGAAGTTTTTCTACAGCTTCCACTAAAGAATTAGTGAATTCGCTATCCATCAAATTTGCACCAGAATTTGGCTTATCTAAAATTAAGTGGACAATATTATTTTGATCTTTTTCGTATATTACAGAACTCATAAACCTATCCTCTTAATCTTTGATTCGTTCAATGATGGTTGCTATTCCCATACCGCCGCCAACACATAATGTCGCTAGACCTCGGTCAAGATCTCTGGCCTCTAATTCATCAAGCAAAATCCCTACAATCATCGCACCTGTTGCACCCAATGGATGGCCCATTGCGATAGATCCACCATTTACATTGACTTTATCTTCGCTTACATCCATTTCATCCATAAAACGCATTACAACAGAAGCAAATGCTTCATTTACTTCAAATAAGTCTATATCTGAGACTTCCAGCCCTGCTACTTTTAGCGCTTTTCGAGCAGCTGGCGCAGGCCCAGTTAACATGATCGTTGGATCTGTTCCGACCACAGCGGTGGCAATGATTCTGGCACGTGGTTTCATACCAAACTTTTTACCTGCAGCTTCGCTTCCAATCAAAATTGCCGCTGCACCATCAACAATGCCTGACGAGTTTGCTGGTGAGTGAATATGGTTAATGCTTTCTACATGTGGGTAGCGCTCTTTTGCAACACCGTTAAATCCCATTTCACCCATCATTTGGAAAGATGGCTTTAACTTAGCTAAGGTTTCAACTGAACTGTCAGGTCTAATTAATTCATCCTTATCAAGAATGGTAAAGCCATTTTGGTCAGTAACAGGAATGATTGATTTAGAGAAAGAGCCACGCTCCCATGCTGCTGCCGCTTTTTGATGAGACCGAACAGCGAATGCATCGATGTCAGCTCTTGAATATCCACCTAGAGTAGCGATTAGGTCTGCACCTATACCTTGTGGCATGAAACCTGTTTTAAAGTTAGTTTCTGGATCCATTGCCCATGCGCCACCATCACTACCCATTGGGATTCTAGACATTGACTCTACCCCACCCGCGACAATAAGGTGTTCCCAACCCGAACGGACTTTCATGGCCGCGGTGTTTACAGCTTCCAGACCAGAGGCACAAAAACGATTGAGTACAACACCAGCGACATCATCATTCCAGCCTGCAGCAAGTGCAGCTGTTTTTGCAATAACGGCACCTTGGTCACCTACTGCCGTGACACAACCGATGACAATGTCGTCAACAGCTTCTGTATCAAATTTATTTCTCTCTTCTAAAGTGGTTAGTAAATTGGTGAGTAAAGTGACTGGTTTAACTTCATGAAGGGCACCACTAGCTTTACCGCGTCCGCGTGGTGTACGGATAGAATCAAAAATAAGTGCATCATTGCTCATTGTTTTAGGTCTCAAATTGTTTAGACCTTATTTAGCATAGAGATATGGCTGAGAGTCTCAATGATCAATCAGCGCATTAAAATTGACCTTTTCTAACATTTACAGGCTGAATTAGAAATTTCTATCTAGCGTGAAGTGTTTATTTATTTAATAATTTATTGATATTGTCTGAGAAGTTAGTTTTATCTATGGGCTTTAATAACCAGCCTGTCACACCAGCTACTTTCCCTTTTTGTTTAATATTCGGGTCAGACTCAGAGGATAGTACCAGCATCGGGATTTTACGATATTTCTCCAATTGGCGAAGCTCTTTAATGAGCGCAATACCCATCATTTTAGGCATATGATAGTCGGCAATAATTAGGTCATATTGAGAGTTGCTTGCTAATGATAATGCTTGTAGCCCATCTGCAGCTTGATCTATATTTATTTCTTGATTTTCGAGGCATTCAGATACGACTCTGCGCATAGTTATCGAGTCATCTACTATCAATAAAGATTTCATATTAATCCTTTAAAATTTATTCCTTTACTTCATCGTAGACGAAAATACTCATTTATCTTTGTAATTTCACCTAGCCTTACTTTAATTTACAGAAACACTGACAAAAACATATTAAAACAGTAAGTTAGAAGCGGTAAACTTAAAAACTCATTAATTAGACAAAGAGTAAAACACACTTAAATTTATAGAATATCATTACAATCACCGTAGTTATAATTATTTAATCTAAACAGGCATTGCTGAACTAGATAGATTTTGAATAAATCTGAACTATATTAACATAACAAAATGGTATTAAACTTATCAGGCAAGGAAGCAAAATGGCCAATAATCAGCAAAATTTAGAACCGCTACATTATCTATTCGAAACCACCTGTCTTGAAGTTTTTGATAGCATGAAATGTAAAATTCAGAAAGTAGATCAAGCACAACCTGTGCTAGCTGTTCCTTGTGCATTTATTGAAGCCTACTCCCAAGAAGTATTAATGACGCTCTTGCTACGGGGACCAGTATCTGTCCTCCAACAAACCTATCCATTAAAAAATGATACAAAAAAAATTGAGCCCCATGAATTGAATGATTGGATTTCAGAGCTTTCAAATAGATTTATGGGCAGTTTGAAAAATAAGCTTTTAGCTTATGATCACGCGCTTATGATGGGAACACCAACGAAGCAATTTGGCGTCAATGTTTCTAATTTTATGCCCGAGGGTTATGAGTCATACATTTTAAATTTTCAGACAGGTAGAGAGGTTTTTGAGTGTAGCCTCCATACTAAAGTATTAAATGCTGATATTTCATTTATCCTACAAGCCGCTGACGATAATATTTATTTGAATGACGGTGAATTAGAAATGTTTTAAATTGTATGCTAATTCATAACCTCTTATTTAAATAACTCTTCTATAAAGTCATCTCGTGGCTTTAGTAAATTATATTCGTAAAAACCGCCATTCCGATAAATAGTTGTTAATATACCTGAAATCATAAAACTACCTCAGGAAACGTATGCGTTTTTTATTTATATTACTTACAAGCTTATTAACTAGCTGTATTTCATTCATGGACTCAGAATTACTGGTCAAAGAGACTAGTAATTCACAGGAATTCATTATAAAAAATAGTCTCATATTTAATGGCTTTGACTTTATTGATAATCAAGATGTTTGGGTAAAAGACGGTAAGATTTATGTATTAGGTACAAACCTTCAAATACCAGAGTCAATCAAAATCATTGACGGGAACGGCACAACCTTAATGCCTGGTTTGATAGATATGCATAGCCATTTGTTTTCTGCTGGAGCCCCCCCATGGAAGTCAACGCTAGGTAACCCTGAAAGAACCTTAAGTGCTAATTTAGCATTGGGCGTGACGAGTGTACTAGATATGGCGGCACCCATTAGAGATGTATCAAACTGGGAAAATGATACTGAAGTAACATTACCTCGCTTCGCGTATGCTGGCTCAATTTTCAATGTAGAAGGTGGTCACCCTTCTTTTATGATTGAGAAAAGTTTAACCTGGCCCTTATCTAAAATATATAAAGCGCTGCTAATAAGTGAGGTCAGATCAATAGAAGAAGCAAAGAATGAAATTGATGAACACAAAGAGGCTGGTGTCAGCTTTATAAAAATTGTTTTTGATGAAATTCCCCTTAATTCACCTACTTTTGATGCAATACTCTTAGCGTCATTGGTTCAATATGCACATCAACAAAATTTAAAAGTAGTGGCTCATATCGGGTCAGAATCAAATTTAATCAGCTGCATTAAAGCTGATATCGATTTATTTGTACACGGAATTTACAGGTCAAATTTGTCAGAAGAATCATTGGTCTTGTTAAAAAACAGCAAAATACCTGTCGTGCCAACCAGTGTCGTATGGGATCAGTTAGTTGAGTTTTATGATGGTACTCTGAGTTTTAATACCTTAGAGAGATTTGTTTTAGATGATGAGATTGAACAAGCTTATAATAATCGACCTGACTCTCTTGATATAAATGAAAGCGTGAAGCAATGGTTTGATGTTGTAAAAGAATTCAGACAAACCAAATTCAAAATCATTGATGCAATGTACAAAGCTGAAGTACCACTTTTTATAGGAAGCGATAGTCCGAATATAGGTAACGTGGCTGGCGCCGCAGTGCATAAAGAACTAGCTCTATGGAAGGCACACACTGAATTACCCACTAAGGCCATTTTATCGGCTGCCACCGGTCTTTCTGGTAAGTGGTTAGAAGATTATCTTAACTGGAAGGTGGGCCAGATAAAAATTGGTTACGATGCAGATTTACTCTTAATCAATGGTGACCTCAGACAAAACATCCAAAAGTCTCAAGATATTAAAGCTGTCTGGATTGGGGGTAGAAGCGTAAAAACAGAACTGTACTAATAATATTAAAGTAAGGAGGGTCCGGTTAGCGGCCCCCTGTCTTGATTCCCTTACTCAGTAAAATAAACTGAAACTATTCCGGTATTATCTTTTAATTTCGGATCTAACACAGCATGATTAGGTGCGCTTATGGCGACTTTATCATCAGATAGGGCCATAGTTTGACTAAACTGTTCAGGTTGATCTAACCCATCTAATGTTAGGTTTAATTCCCAGCCATCTACGGTTATATTTGGATGCTCATATTTAAAACTTGCTTCACCTTCCATTTCTCCTTCATCTTCTTTTAATTGAGTCTTCTTAGCTTCTATTGCCCAATCATCCATTTGGGAGAATAAATAGAAACGGCCTGAATCAACGCTATCTAAGTCAAACAATGGGGCAGATACCAGGAGGTTATTGTTTTCAAGAATGACTTTAGTACCAAATAGTGCATTTTCTTGTACATCAGGCCCTTTGATATATGTAGTTTCTTGCCAGTTATCATCACTTGATAACCCATATAGATAAACAGCCCCTGAATTTTCAGAATCATCGCTATCTAGGTCTCGATTAAAATGAACTCCACTTCCATCTTCCTTGCTGGCACCTATAGCAATGAAGGAGTCTGAAATTGAAACCGATGTACCGAATAAATCGAAACTATCGCTATTGGATGCTTTGATGAAGTTAGTGGCTATCCAGGTTGAACCTGTTTTTTCAAATATATAAGCTGCACCTGAATCAGTATTAGCATTATTCAAGAGAGCTTCTTTTTGAGCTACAGTACCACTATTCAAAATAGTAGTGCTATTGATGATAACTTGGGATGTACTATCCTCATTTGGAACACCAATTATCAATCTATTATTCGAGTAATCAATAGCAAAACCGAACTTGTCATCATTCCCTAATTCAGGCGCTCTGAATTTATTAGAAAATGTCCATATTTCGTCAGATGCTGCTGAGTACAAATAAGCATACACTGCCCCCGAGTTAGGAAAGATAATCGTTTCGTTAGTTGTACTAACATTGTCATCTTTTGGCGCTGTAACAAATAAAGTATTATCTTTAAATAAAACGGTTTCACCAAAATCATTATCAAATTGCTCAAAGGCAGATTGGTTTGAATTTATTTTAATATAAGCAGTTTGTACTATGTTTTCACTACACTCTATTAAGCTGCAATCTTCCGGTATTTCAAATACGTAGACCGCTCCTGACTCTGGAGCTAAGTTGTTATTCTCAACAAATTTATTATCATTAATGTCATCAGAGTCAGCATCCTCGTAGATGAAAATACCCTCCGCTGAACTATCTTCATCTATTGCAGACACAATAAGAATATTTTCATCGAGGCTTACGGAGTAACCAAAACGATCATCAGCTTCAGAGTTGCTAGCTTTTATAAATGCTAGTGGTACGTAATCTCCGTCAATGAATTTGTACAAATACACAGCACCTGAGTTACTTGCTTGATTAAGACCAAATTGCTTATCTTGGAGAGAGAAAACACCTTGAAGTTCACTATCATCTTCAGGTAACCCAACCGCTAGATAATCGCCTGAAATTGATATATTTGTACCAAATTTATCATTAGCTTTGCTTTCAAAATTTTCGAGTGCAATGGAGGCTTTGAGGTCTTCAAACTCTTCATTGCCTCCTCTTAGTATATTTAAAATATAAGGCGCTTCTATTGTTACAAGCCTTTGAAAAACAGCACCTTCTTCGATATCTCCTGGACTCAAGTTACACTCTAATCCAGTGGACGGAATGTTCATTGTTATGGTGACTTTGATAACAATACTGTTCCAGCCCTCATCTAACAACATGTCTACATTTGTAATATTATTCACTTTATCAAGGTCTGGCTGAATTTCTTGAAGGCTAGTTACCTCAATAACGGCTGTACGAAACTCAATCTCAGTTTGGTATCTAGCAATGTACTCTTCAAAATCAAATTTCAATGATTTGTCTTTAGTTTTTACGCCATCATCTTTTTCTTGTTTGTCAATTGCGTCTTCACGTTCTTTAATCCGTTTTGCTATATCTGTATTTAATGATATTAGCAGTGGATCACTGACTGAAATAGGTTTGATATTAAGAGTGTACTGATCAGATAAATAACTAACAAACTGTTCCGGAAGTGTATAGAGCGCCTTACTCGCATCGAATTTTACTTTCGCATTGAGTTCATTAACATAGTTAAACTTCTGCAGTTGATTTTTAAAAAACAGACTGTTGAAGTTATGTTTGCCATTATTCCGATTATCGTAAAGATTTTTAGATAGGCTTTCGAATTCCACCGAACTCAGCTGAGGATGAAAAAATGGGTTTGTAGAACCATACATCTCCTCTGCGCCAGGATTAAAAAGCGGATTATTGAGTTTGTATTCTGATAACAAGTCATGATTAAAAAATAGACTATGTGATGAGTCTACCTTGTCGATTAAATTCAAATTTAATTCATTATCGAGCAACTCAATTTTGTTAAAAACATTAACATCAAATGGACTTTCTTCCTCCTCTAAACAGAACAATTCACTCTCTGCTTTTTCTTGCTTGGTATTTGTCACGGTGTTATCACGACTACAACCAATAAGCGCGAAGGTAATAATAGAATAGATCAGACCTTTAAGGAGTATGGCAAAAACAGGCATGTATAAATTATTCCTTTGAATACATAACAAAAAAAGTATTATTTTGAGATAGCACAGTATACGTAGGTTAGTACATAACTAGGTTGATATTGAACACAAAAATAAAATATTTTGATGGCAAATGCGTAATTAACGCTAGGATACTGATCAATTTAAGGGTAAGACATCGTTTATTTCATCATATGCAAGTGACATTCCCTGCTGAATATATAATTACCGATATAATAAATTATCAAAAGAGTATTTTCTGAGCTAGGAAATATAAATAAGAATAGTTAGCTCTAAGGGGTACCATCATATAAATCATGGATTGATTGTAAATTGAGACAAAATTCAGGTGATGAATTAAATAACTCGGATAGTAACCATGCTGTTTCAGGCGTAATACCATGTTTTCCACGAACAATTTCATTAATACGCTATACAGAAACACCTAAATTCATTGCTAATGCTTTTTGAGTTACTTTAAGAGGCTCAAGAAACTCTTTAAGCAGAATAACGCCTGGATGTGTCGCAATCCTATTTGAAGGAATCATAATTCACATCTTATTTGTGGTAGTCCACATGCAGTTCATCATGAACTGCATTTGAATTCCAGCGAAACACAATACGCCTCTGAGAATTTGTACGAATACTATGGTACTCAGCTAAATCACCTTTAAGCAGCTCTAGTCTATTTCCGGGGGGGGACTTAAGATCATCTATATTTTGGGACGCATTTATAGCATCGAGTTTATATAAGGTAGATTTTTCAAGCAATATCTGACACTTAGGCAAAAAAATATATTGAGAACTATTTAACATTAATTTACAAAGCATTTTTTCGTTCATCGACATACCAGTTCTTTTCTGTAAGGATCCTCGCCGGATTTGGGTCTAATTAAAGGCGCATCCTTAAGCAATCACAACAAAGAGTTTATTTTATGGAAAAGATAACAAAGAAATCGTTAGCGGTACTGGTTTTAGCGGGCCTAAGTCAAGCATCTATGGCAGGTGTTGAGTTCAACCTTCTGCCAGGATCAGTGGGGTCAGGATATTCTAGTTTTATATTGGAAGCACCTGAAGTAGCGAATGACGGTACCGTGCTAGCTTATGTTGATAGTGATTGGCAGACATGGAATAACGATACGGGTCTCTCGACGTTGCCAGGGACTAACACTGCATCGGTACTTCAAAATAACAAACTAAGTAATGATGCTAACTATCTTTTATTTAAAGGCACAGGAAGCAATTTTAATGTTCATACGCCGGACGGGCTTATTCAGCGAGGTAGCACTGGGTTTGAAGGTCGTGTCATTAAGCAAATGTCAGGTAATGGTAAAAAGTTGATCGCACCAGCAAATTACCATAACTATATTAGTTTTTACGAAGAAGGCGGGCGTTATGAAGAGAGAGACCCTAAACGACCAGACTATTCTGTGAGAACTTCTTTAACAGAAGATACCAGGCTAAGAGTTGCTAATAACGGCGTAAATGAAACCGGTAATCGCTTATTGGTCTCACACGGCGCACAAACTTATTTCATGGATATTGAAGACAGCAATGACTACAACCGTATAGGTAATCTAACTGAGATTCCGTATACGTTCAGTAAAGCAATTGCGATATCTGATGACGGACAATCAGCGCTAGGAACGGTTAGGGATTTAAGCCCTGGCTGTGATATCAGTAATGTTATTTATCATGAAACCAATGGATTGACAGAAATCGGATGCAGTGATGAATTTACGCTGTTTGGTTTTTCGGGTGATGGTAGCAAAGTTATTGGTTTTACCGGTTATGCTGGCGCCCCAGATACCTCTTATATTTGGAGTGAGACAAGTGGTCTGAGAGACCTTAAAGATGTACTTGCACAAAATGGACATAACATTGGGGGCTGGGCAAGCTTTAAAGCAACTGATATTTCTGAAGATGGATTAAAAATTACCGGTATGGGAACAGATGCATCTGGTGAAGATCAGGTATTTCTAATGGAAGTAGTTGCGGAATGTACTGCTGACTTCTAACTTTTTGACGCGTAATTTTATTGGGGCTGCAACGTAAAATTGTAGCCCCTTTTTATTGCCAATTGAGGAAAGAATCCAAACGCTTTTAGTTCGCTATTCAAAGTCAAAATAACCTAAGGGGTCGAAGGCGAATGGCGCTAAGTTAAGCCTCTTTAGTAGTTGAAGATGCAAAAAATAATTCCTCCGTACCGGTTTATTTCCTGTATTTAGACACTTGTTCACGCTAATACTTCTAAGCCTTTTTGATCCACCAAGTTTAGCAGCTTCAATGAAGGACCATTTGGTTTTTTAGCGCCCTGCTCCCACTTCTGAACCGTTGAGATGCTCGTATTTAAATACGCAGCAAATACACCCTGACTAGCTTTGACTTTACTTCCGAAAACAAAGGGTCAGGGTTGTTGATCACAGCAAATTAAGATTAAGCT
>ENA-OSET01001411-OSET01001411.1-sediment-metagenome-genome-assembly--contig:-NODE-1411-length-24975-cov-4.414170_pt1 | contig 24975 bp, 22 predicted proteins | sample MGYA00237882_ERZ534229 | MGnify/ENA primary metagenome ERZ534229 (study PRJEB26408, sample SAMN06266212) | sediment metagenome | isolation source: Hudson Canyon methane seep mesocosm | place... | reverse complement strand
GGGAGCCCCGGGCGCATGCGGATCATGCTCACCGCGTGACGGCGAGCAGTGCCTCCGTCGCCGGTCACGAGTGGCACCAACGACCGGGACGGCGCTCCACCGAGGGCTGTAGCCGTCCCGGCGTCAAGTAGCGTTGCCGCTACATCGAAGGTCTGGACCGGCGCCGTCTCGACCCGGCCTCTGGTGCCGCCGGGGGGGCGCACGATCAGCGGCACCCGCACCGACGATCGGTAGAAGTTCATCTTGGCCATCAACCCGTGGTCGCCGAGCATCTCGCCGTGGTCGGCCGAGTAGACGATCCACGTGTTGTCGAGCTGCCCCTGTTTCTCCAACTGGGACAGCAGACCGCCTACGCGTTGATCGATCAGCGACACCATCGCGTAGTACTGGCGGGCGCCCGCCAGGACGAACTCGTCGGTCAGCAGCTCGCTGTGCGAATGCTTGCGCAGAAAGCCCAGGTGGGCTGCCCACTCGTCGGTGAACGCTTCTGGTTCGGCACGGGCCGTGCGCTCGATCTGGGCGCTGGCGTAGTGGTCGGCCCAGATCGGGTCTCCCATGAGTGGCACGTGGGGTTGCACGAACGACAACTGCAGGAACCACGGCCGATCGCCCGGTTGCCGGCCGATCCACTGCTGCGCTTCGTCGGCGAGGAAGCAGGTGAGATCGAGCTCTTGGGGCAGCGGTGACGTGACGCCCTTCCAGTGTCCGTCCCCGCCTCGGAAGTTGGCCTGCACCACTTCCTGGTACGGCTCGAGTGCATCGTGCTCGCGCAGGAACCGCATGTACGGGGTCTCGACGTCGAAGAGGTGGACGTACCTGTCGAACTCCTCGACGACGTGATCGAAACCGAAACTGCCGATCCACTCCTCGGTCGGTGCGGGGGTGCCGGGCTCGGCTCCCATCGGCCAGGCGTCGAAGTGGGTCTTGCCGATCGTGGCGGTGGTGTAGCCGGCCTGCTGGAGGCGCCGAGGGAAGGTGTCCCATTCGGGTTGGCAGTTGCCGGCGAAGTTTCCGAGCACCCCGTGGTCGCTCGGGTAGCGGCCGGTCAGCGACGAGGCGCGTGCCGGCTGGCAGATCGGGCTTTCGGTCCAGGCATGGTCGAAGCGGACGCCCTCGGACGCCAATCGGTCGAGGTGCGGTGTCACGACGATGTCGTTGCCCGCGCAGCCCATGACGTCGGCGCGGTGTTGGTCGGCGTAGATGAACAGCAGGTTGGGTTGCCGATCATCCATGTGCTGCTCGCTCACCTGGCCACACCCTCCCATGAAGTGGTGCCCTCCCGCAGCAGCGTGGCGCTCGACTTGTACAGGCCCTTGCTCGGGTACGGCTCGACTTGTTTCGATCGCGCGCGGCAGAGATCCGATTTGATCCCGCGTGCCCTGATGACGGCCGGTTCGTCGTCGGGGCCCAGCGCCACGAGGTCGATGACGTGCATCGCCAGCTGCGGATTCCCGTCGGCCGCCAACGCCTCGGCCCGGGCTATCACAGCGTCCGGGTAGGCGATGGCGTCGAACGTCGCCCTGGCCACCTCGGCCGGCGCGGCCGGATGCAGCGACGTCGGGTTGCGGTCCCACCAGCCGCTCTCCTCACGCACGAGATCGCGCACGATGTAGTCGGGGCTGCCGTAGACGTGCGTCAGCCAGGGAAGATCGAACACCTCCGGCGGGTACTCGAGGTCGGCGAGGATCTCGCGCTCGTTCATGCCCCGGTTGAGACGGTCGACCACCTCGCGGCGGAGCCACCGCAATGCCTGTGCCGTCGTGGTGAGCCGCTCGGCAATGCGATCTTCGCCGGTGACGAACGGCCCGAACTCGATCACGAGCACCTCGGGGCGCAGCTCGATCAGCCGCTCCAACGTGTTGGCCCAACGCCCGGTTAGGCGGAGCGAGCGCTGGGGCGTGCCGACGTTGGGGATGAAGTCGGCCGGGACCGAGGCCCCAGCGAAGAGCGTGCGGGTGTCGGGGAGCCACATTGCGAGCGCGTCGTCGGTTTCGGACGGGACCCACAGCAGTTCGATGCGCGGCGAGTCGCAGAGCACCATGTGGTCGTCGAACGTCTCGGTCGGATCGATCCTGACCGGATCGAACATCGCCGAGATGCCGGGGAACTGCATCTCGTTGAGGGTCGCTTGGTAGCCGTCGGTCTCGCGGTACCGGGCGTGGCGCAGCGGCAGGTTGCGGTGGGCGATCAGGCGAGGGGCAGCGTCGCCGCGTTCGGCGTTGTGGTCGAGCCACTGGGGGACCCCGAAGTTGTAGCCGAAGTGCCCGTGCGAGTAGCAGATCGCGATGACGGGAGCGTCGATGACCGCGCGCAAGGCGGCGATCATGTCGTCGGTCTTGCGGCCGCCGGGCCCGGTGTCGATCGCGATAACACCGTCGGGGGTCTCCACCGCGAACCCGTTGCCTTGGGACGGCAGCAGCCACACACCGGGTGTCACTGGCGTGGCGGCCGGCATTTCTCTCTGTTCCTGTTCGCTCATCAGGACCATCCTCCGTCGTGGGCGACGAACTGCCCGGTGACGAATCCACACGTTCCGTCGAGGTAGGCGCAACACAGCGCGGCACATTCCTCAACGCTGCCCAGCCGGCCCATCGGCACGCGGGCGACCGTCTTCGCGAGGCCCTCGGGTGTGTCGGCCTTGTTGGCGGCGATGAAACCGTCGAAGTTCATGAAGTTGGTGCCGAGGGCATTGACCTGAACTCCGTGGGGGGCAGCGTCGGTAGCCACGTTTCTCACGAGATGGGTCGCCCCGGCGCGCAGCGCGGAGTACAGGGGTGCGGCCGGCAGGACCTTGTTGCCCGCCGAGCTGGTGATCATCAGCACCTGGCCCTCACCGCGCTCGATCATCGAGGGGAGCACGGCCTTCATGAACTGATAGGGGGCGTCGATCAATCCTCGTTCGAGCTTGTGGAGATCGGACGTGGTCGAATGGAGGAAGCGACCGGTCACGATCTCGCCGGTGAAGGCGGTGGCGGCGTCGATGCGGCCGAACTGATCGAGGCCGGTCTGCACGAGCCGCTCGGCGATGTCGGGTTCGGCGAGGTCCCAGACACCTTGGGAGACCGCGACGGTGGCGCCGAGACTTTCGAGCTCTTCGACCAGACCTGGCTCAGGGTCGCCGATGACCAGGTCATGGCCTCGTTTCGCCAGCTCGCGGGCAAGTGGTGGGCCGATGTACAAGCTCGTGTTCGCAACGAGCGCGACGCGCCTTGCTTCGGTGGTGTTTATACCGTCTCCGATTCTCGGTGGCTCTCGGCGTTGCTGGATGGTGCGGGGGTGACCTCGACGGGGATGCCGTTGAGAACGGCGTTTCCAATGGTGGTTCGATGGTCAGGAACTGTTGGAACGATAAAGTAATTTCATAGAAGATGCAAATAGTTTGCTAGGGTCAATCCAGCGAGAAACCTCTTTGACTCAATCGCTCGTTTCGTCACCCGCAGGCCCGCAGACAACAGAACGCACACGACTGATGGAAATCGTCTTAACCGGAACAGGATCGCCGCTGCCGGACCCCAAACGTGCAGGCCCCTCGACCCTCGTGAAAGCGGGTGACACACACGTCCTCGTTGACGCCGGTCGAGGTGTCGTGATGCGGATGGCGGCTGCCGGATCGCTGCCTGACCTCCTTGGCGGTGTGCTGATCACGCACCTTCACAGCGACCACATCTGTGCGCTCAACGACGTGATCACCACCCACTGGATTAGAACCCGAGAGGACAAGGTCCTGCAGATCTACGGGCCAATCGGTACGGCGCGATTCGTCGAGCGCCAGATCCACGCCCTGGAGGACGACATCGGCTACCGGATCGAGCACCACGACCCGCTTAAGAATGGCCCGCAGGTCGAGGTCACCGAGCTGGAGCCCGGTGATGCGTTCAGCATCGACGACGTGAACATCACCACCGCAGCGACGATGCACGCACCGGTCCGCCCGACCATCGGGTTCCGTCTGGAACACGATGGAACGTCGGCGGCACTGGTCGGCGACACGATTCCGTGCGACGGCGTCGACGAGCTTGCCGCGGCCGCCGATGTGTACGTGCAGACCGTCCTGCGCCGCGACATCATCGAGCTGCTCCCTGGTGAAATGGCGCAAGACATCCTCGAGTACCACTCAGGAGTCGTCGAGGCCGCACAGACCGCAGCCCGAGTGGGAGCCAAGCGGCTCGCCCTGACCCACATGGTTCCCGCTCCGACGCCCGACCAGTATCCGGAATGGGTCGCTCGGGCCGCCGAGCACTACTCCGGAGAAGTCATCATCGGCGACGACCTGACCACCATCACCATCTGAGGTCCAGGAGCAGACATGACAGACTTCAAAGGAACGATCGGGCGCACGTTGGCTGATTCCGAGCCGCATTTCGAGGAACGGCCGCACCCCGGAAACGGTGCACCGAACGTCGTGTTCGTGTTGCTCGACGACACCGGGTTCGCGCAGTTCGGTTGCTACGGGTCCGATATCGACACTCCGAACATCGATGCGCTGGCCGCCGGTGGGGTCCAGTTCACGAACTTCCACGTGACGCCGGTGTGTTCGCCGACACGCGCGGCACTGCTGACCGGTCGGTCCCAGCATGCGGTCGGAATGCGAGGCCTGTCGGGCTGGGTGACAGGTTTCCCACATTCGGCCGGCCACATCTCGAACGCGGCGGCCACGGTCGCCGAGGTCCTTCGCGACGAGGGGTATGCCACGTTGTGTGCAGGCAAGTGGCACCTGATGCCCGGCACTCACATCTCTGCGGCGGGGCCGTTCGACCAATGGCCGCTGGGTCGCGGTTTCGAACGCTTCTACGGGTTCCTGCCCGGGGAGACCGACCAGTTCAACCCGGAGCTGGTGCGCGACAACACGTATGTCGATCCGCCGGCGACGCCCGAGGAGGGTTATCACCTCAGCGAAGACCTAGTCGACCAGTTGCTTCAGATGATCAACGACAACAAAGGGCTCCGCCCCGATCGCCCCTTCTTCGCCTACCTGCCTTTCGGAGCGACGCACGCGCCGCACCAAGCACCGCAGAAGTACCTCGACAAGTACCGCGGGCACTACGACGAGGGCTGGGACCTGGTGCGTCAGCGCTGGTTCGAACGCCAGATCGAGCTCGGCGTGATCGACCCCGATACCACCCTTGCGCCCCGCAACCCCGGCGTCGAGCCCTGGGATGACTTGGGGGAGAACCAGCAGCGTCTCGCGTGCAGGCTTCAGGAGGCGTTCGCCGCGTTCCTTGATCACACCGACGACCAGATCGGCCGGTTCGTCGATGGGCTCCGGGACATGGGGGAACTAGACAACACGATTCTGGTGCTCCTGTCCGACAACGGCGCCTCCCAGGAGGGAGGGGCGTCCGGCACGATGCACGAGATGAAGCACTTCCAGGGCATCAAGGAGTCACCCGACGAAGCAATCGAGCGGATCGACGACATAGGCGGGCCGAGCAGTCACACAAACTATCCGTGGGGGTGGGCCCAGTGCGGCAACTCGCCATTCCGTTGGTACAAGACGCTCACCCACGAGGGCGGCGTGCATGTGCCGATGGTCGTTCACTGGCCGGCTGGCCTCGGCGACGCTGCCGGAACCAAGCGGAATCAGTTCGCCTACGTGGCCGACATCGTGCCGACCATCTACGAGATCCTCGGCATCACGGCCCCCGACACGCATCGCGGGATCGAGCAGATGCCGGTGACCGGGCACTCGTTCGCCTCGGTGCTCGACGATGCCGACGCTCCGGCGACCAACACGTTGCAGTACTTCGAGTTCGGTGGCAACCGGGCATTGATCGTCGAGCGCGACGGAGTGTGGTGGAAGGCGGTCACGAGGCACCTGCCCGGTGCCGACTTCGACACCGAACCGTGGGAGCTGTTCGACCTCACGGCCGACCCGTCCGAATGCCATGACCTCGCCGACACCGAGCCAGACCGGCTGGCCGAGCTGATCGACCTGTGGTGGCAAGAGGCAGAAACCCACGGCGTGCTCCCCCTCGACGAGCGCCGACTCGAGCTGTTCATCCCTCGCCTTGACGATCATTCGGTTCATCGGTCGGACCGCCGCTACACCTATCGGCCGCCCATGACACCGATCCCCACGAGAACGGCGGCGTCGCTGACCGACAGCGTGGTCGACATCACGGCCCGGGTCACCAGTGCGGCTGGCGATGAAGGGGCATTGTTGGCGACCGGCAACGAGAACTCCGGCTGCTCATTGTTCGTGCAGAATCAACGACTCGTCTTCGACTACAACGCTTTCGGCGATCACACCATCGTCCAGTCGAGCATCGAGGTCCCCACCGGTGATTGCACCCTCTCGGTCCATCTCGAACGTGACGGCAGTGCCGGCTGGGCCGAGGTGTCGATCGACGGGCAGGCGTGTGGTCGGGAAACCATTCCGCTGTACTTGATGACGTTCACCTCCTCAGGCGTCAGCGTCGGCGAGGACCACGGATCGGCCGTCTCGGCCCGGTACTCGGCACCCTTCGCCTTCACCGGAACCCTCCACGACGTCACCATCCAACTCCCTGACGGTCGCGACCCAAGCCAGGACGATGTCACGGCAAAACGCGAGTGGTCGCGCCAGTAGTCCTGACCACCGGCAGTTGGACTTCGTGTTCGCCTCAGAATCGATAGCCGACTCGCTGACGGTTCGGGCGTTGAACGGACGGGACGAATGGGGTCCCAGCGACCACTGCCGTATCGCCATTGACCTTTCCGACTAAGCGCGTTCCCGATTGGCCCAAATCGCGTTCCCAGCCTCACCGAGGTGACCCCAAGAACCCTTTGGTAGCAGGGGTGTGGGGGTTTCGCGCCACCCTCTACGAGGGCGAGGGAGGCGCGTTACGTGGCGCGTTACTGCCGATAACGGTCTTCCTCGTTGTTAAGGCTACCGGTGAGGCTGGTTTGGCCCGTTGGGAGCGGGTCCTGGTGGGAGTTGATCCGGGCTTTTCATCGCCGACTGCCCATCACCCCGGTCGACTCCGAGAACCTGGTGGCCACCCCACCCACGCGGAGCCAGGTAGGGAGCCCGTCGACCATGGTGACCTCGGTCCGTATGACGCTGGGGCGACCCATCTCCACCCCCTGGGCCGCTACCACCACCGGGTCGTCCGTCCCGAAGTCGACCAGGCCGCGACGCACGAGGTGGCAGGCCAGGGCACGGTTGGTGGTACCTGTGGCAGCGGCTTCGGGAGTTCCCACAGCCGGACAGAAGTCCCGGCACCGAATGGTCACCCCCGGGTCAAGGGTCTCGGTGGTGAACACCGCCAGCGTGTCCGCGCCGATGCGGCGGCACAGGTCCGCAACCGCCGCATGGTCCGGCACCACTTCCTCGATGGCGGCCAGGGAGTCGACCCGGACCACCAGGTGAGTGAAGTCGGCACTCGCCGCCTCCAGGGCCAACGGCTGGATGATCGCCCCGACGCCGATGCCCAGGAGTGGCGCCACCTCGGTGGCGCTGACAGTGCAGGGCCCGTCAACGGTCGGCTCCAGGGCCAGCATGACCTCCGGCCGCCCATCGGGCAGTGCGACCACGTCCACGGCCGCCGTGCCACCGGGCGTCCGGAGGGTCCACGACACGGTTTTCGGGCCCACCTCCAGCAGGCCCTCCTCGACCAGCCAGGTGAACACGGCGATGGTCCCGTGCCCACACATCGGGTACTCAGTGAGCGTGGAGAAGAACCGGACGTCCACCATCCTGGAATCCACTCCGGAGTCCACCCCGGTGACAAAGCAGGTGGCCGGCGCACCCACCTCGGCTGCGACCTGCTGCATCCGCTGGGTGCTGAGTCCCGAGGCGGCCCCGACCACACCGGCCACGCTGCCGCCACCAGGTACCTCCGAGAACGCGTCGTAGAGGGTTACGACCCGGTCAGCTGCGGTCATGCCACGGCTTCGCCAACTCCAGCTCACGGGCCAGGCGCAGGACCGTGGCCTCGGCGCCCATCGCCGCGCCGAACTGGACCCCGATCGGCAGGCCGCCGTCGGACCACCCGAGGGGCACTGACGCCGCCGGACCGCCGGTCACGTTGAACAGCGGGGTGAACGGGATCGCATCCAGCAGTCGTCGGAAGTAGGAGTCCCAGTCGTCGGCCTGCATGTCGAGCACCCCGAGTGCCATGGGCGGTTCGGCCAGCGTGGGGGTGAGAAGCAGGTCGAACTGCTCGAAGAACGCCTCCATGTCCAGGGCCACCCTCCGGATGTGTCCAAGTGCCGCCTCGTAGTCGGATTCGTCGTGGCGGGCGCCGGCCTCGAAGCACGCCACGGTGATCGGCTCCAGCAGCCCGTCCGCCAGGGCGTTCGGCCGGTCGGCCAGCACGGCGTGCACCACCCGGCGGATGTTCGTGGTGAAGACCACGTCGAGTGCATGGCGGAGCGCAGCGCCCTTGACCGGTGGTCTCATCTCTTCCACCCGGCAGCCGACGGTCTCGCTGAGGTGCGCTGCGTCGACGGCGGCTCGGACGCATTGCGCCGACACCGCCTCGTCGGCCAGGCCGTCTGTCCACAACGCAACGCGGAGTTCGGGCATGGCGTGGGCCAGGGCCTCGGCGAACGATCCCGGGGATCCGTTGAACTCGTCGGCGTGTCCGGGCAGTGGCCCGGCGGTGGCGTCCAGAAGGACCGCCGAGTCGCGCACGCTGTGGGTCACGGCGTGGCCGGCGCTCAGCCCGCCCAGGCCTTCGGGCTGGTCGTTACCAAGCGGGACACGCGACCGCGAGGGCTTCAGCCCGAACAACCCGCAGTTAGAGGCCGGGATCCGGATCGACCCTCCGCTGTCGGTGGCATGGGCTGCGGGCACGACACCGATCGCCACCGCAACGGCTGAACCGCCACTCGAGCCTCCCGCACTGCGTGTCGGATCAAAGGGGTTTGGGGTCACCCCGAACATCGCCGGTGCCGTGCACACGTTCAGGCCGAACTCAGGAGTGTTGGTCTTCCCGAGGAGGACCAGCCCGGCGGCCCTCAGGCGCCCTACCAGCACGGAGTCGTGCTCGGGCACGAAGCCGGCGAGGGCCCGGCTGCCGTTGGTGGCCGCCATCCCCCGGACCCAGGTGTTCAGGTCCTTGACCAGGAACGGCACGCCGACCAGCGGACCGACCATCTGGCCGGCCTCCACCTCGTGACGGGCATCCTCGAAGCAGGTCGCGATCACGCCGCTGAGAGGCTGTTCTGTCGCCTCTATCCGTGCGATCGCCGTCTCGGCCACCTCGGCTGCCGTCACCTCGCCGTTGGCCACCAGCGCGGCCAGCCCGACGGCGTCGTGGCGGTCGTACTCGTCGGGCCTCAGCATCGGCAGGCCTCACTCCCAGAAGGGATAGGAGGACAGCGCCTCCACCCCGTCAGGTGTGACTTGGACCATCTGCTCCAGCTTCACGCCCTGGGTGCCTCCTAGCGGACCTACGTAGCTCTCGACCGACAGCACCAGGCCAGCCTCGATCTCACCGTCGTAGCCGATGCGGTCCCAGTCGTCGGGATAGGGGATCTTCGGATACTCGTCGCTCAGGCCCACACCGTGGAAGGCGCAGACGTAACGCTGGGCGACTATGTCGTCGGGTTGGCGAAGCACGGCCATGGAGAGTTCCCTGAAGGATGCTCCGACGCGTAGGAGCGCCGTGTTGTGTTCGATCTCATCCCGGGCCCGCTCGTATAGGTAGACCTGCTGAGCGCTGGGTGGCACCCCTCCGCACAGGAACGTCCGTGAGATATCGGCGCAGTACCCGAACGGGCCGATCATGTCGGTGTCGAACGGCACCAGGTCACCGACCTGGATGGCCCGGCCGGTCGCCTCCTGGTACCACGGGTTGCTCCTCGGGCCGGAACACAGCATCCGTCCGTCGATCCAGTCGCCATCGTGGGCGATGTTGACCTGGTGGAGGATGGACCACAGCCGGTTCTCGCTGATGCCGGGGACCAGTGCCGCCTCCATCTCCGCCAGCCCGAGTTCAGCCACGTCGATCGAGTAGCGCAACGCTTCGATCTCCAGCGACGACTTCCGGCTCCTGGCCAGTTCCAGGACGGGGTCGGAGTCCACGATGTGGAGGTCGGCGTCGCTGAGGGCCGCATGTCCGCTGGGCGTCGTGCGTTCCAGGCCCACCACGGCGTCCGCCGGCAGGCCGACCTCGCCGAGGAAGCCGGCCACGTCGTCGGCAAACCCGACCGCGACCGCTGACAGGTCCAGCCCGGAATCGAAGCTTGTCACCGAATGGGCAGGACGGCTTTCGTTGACGGTGTCGAGTGGGCCGCAGTAGCCGCCGTAGAGCGCCAGCGGGCCCTCTACCGGAACCATCAGGTACGTCGTTGGAATATGGCCCTGGAACAGGGGAAAGCCCCGGTAGTCGGCCGCATACCGCAGGTTCACCGGGTTGGTCAGCACGCACAGATCGAGACCGTGGTCGACCATGGTGGATCGAAGTCGGGCCAGGCGACCGGCACGTAGTGCATCCAGGTCCAGGGGTGGCGGCGGCAGGAACTCGGACACGACGCGGACCATAGACCCCGCTGGTCCGGTGGAGAGCGTGTTTTCCCCTGCCTCAAAACGTCCGGGACCCAACGTGCCGTTTCCGAAAATCACCCGCGTCCGAGAGATGACCGGTTCGACACGTGGGCTCCGCCCAAATGCGCTGCGAGAATGCGCCGGTGCAGATCCGAGCAATCACCCTGCTGGCCTTGTCGTGCCTTCTGCTGGCTGGGTGCGGGGGTTCATCCGAGCCCGAGGTGCAGACCACCAGCACGACGGATGTTCCCACTGCGACGGTACCCGCCACCACGTTGCAGGCTGCGGCTGGACTCGACGTCGCTGGGGAGGTCGACGAGGTGATCGAAGGCGTCCGCGAGGCGCTGGTGAAGTTGCTGATGGAGCGCGAGAGCATCGAACGGGGTGCTGCCGAGGAGCGAGCCGGTCTCCTCATGGAGCGGGGAGCCGACCCAGCGGTCATCGAGCAGCAGATGGCTATCTACGCCAGTTGGATGGACAACTACCCGGTGCATCCCGTGCTGGGTCGGCACTGGACCGAGGGCCAGGCCGAGTGCGCCATCGTGACCATGATGCGTGTCGAAGGGGTCGCTAGAACCGGACAACTGATGACAGACGCCAGCACCGGCGGGATGTCCGTCGAGGATGCGCAGGCCCTCGTGCAACCCGTCGCATACTGCGTGGATCTCGTGGCGATGGTGCGAGCCGAGTTGACGTCCGTAGGCGTCCCCCAAGACCAGGACTGTCTCCTGGCTGGAGTGGACGAGGCTGAGGTCGCTACCTGGTACGTAGCCGTATTCACCGACGGCCCGGCGGGGTTCAACGCCGCCCTCAACGAGGGAGTCGATCTCACCTGCCCGGCCGACTCGTAGCCGGCCCATGCTCGAGATGGTGCCCATCTCGCTGTCCGATCTGATGACGATTCTGTCCTGATCTCCGAGGCGGGTGATCAACGGGAATCCATGGCACGATCTGAACCCCGATTGGTGGGGCGAGAGACGGGCCGACGAAGGAGATGACGATGTCCATCGAACACGAGATCTCGGTCGGGTCCGAGGCCGAGGCCGCTGCGGCGGCCCGCTTCGACCAGTACGACACGCAGGACATCTGGCAGAAGGACAAGGACCACTTCATCCACCCGTGGACCGACTTCTCCACCTTCCAGGAGCAGGGCTCGCTGGTCGTCGCCGAGTCCGAGGGTGCCTACATATTCGACAGCGACGGACGCCGTTACCTGGACGGGATCGGTGGGCTGTGGTGTGTGAACGTCGGCTACGGCCGGGCCGAGATCGGCCGGGCCATGGCGGAGCAGGCCACGAAGATGACCTACTTCTCGTCGTTCGGCCACCACACCACGATTCCCGTCGCCGAACTCTCAGCCAAGTTGGCCGGCCTCGCCCCAGGGCCACTGAACCACGTGATCTACGGGTCCGGCGGGTCGATGGCCAACGACACCACGGTGCGACTCGTCCACTTCTACTTCAACCAGTTGGGCATGCCCGACAAGAAGATGATCATCACCCGTGAGAACGGCTACCACGGTTCCACCTACCTGGCGATGTCGATGACCGGCATCGACTACGACCACATCGGCTTCGACGTGATCGGCGAGCCGCTCATCCAGCGGGTGTCGGGCCCGGATCTCTACCGGCGCCCAGATGGAACCACGCCCGAGGAGTACACCGGCCTGCTGCTCGACGAGTTCCGCACCAAGGTCGAGTCCCTGGGCCCGGAGAACGTCGCCGCCTTCTTCGCCGAGCCGATCATGGGCGCCGGCGGCGTGCTGGTACCGCCCCCCGGCTACCTGAAGGGCATGCGCGACCTCTGTACCGAATTCCAGATCCTGTTCGTGGCCGACGAAGTGGTGACCGCCTTCGGACGGCTCGGGCACTTCTTCGCCTCGGAGGACGTGTTCGGGATCGTCCCTGACATCATCAACTCGGCCAAGGGCCTCACGTCGGCCTATGCACCGCTTTCGGCCACGCTCATCTCCGATGAGATCTACGACGTCATCAGCGTCCCGCAGGCCGAGGGATCGGTGTTCGCCCACGGTTTCACGTACTCCGGCCATCCGGTGTGTTGCGCCGCGGCGCTCGCCAACATCGAGATCATCGAGCGGGAGGACATCTGCGGGCACGTCCGCAGGGTCGGCCCGTACTTCTCCGAGCGCCTTGCCAGCCTGTCCGACCTGGGAATCGTGGGTGACGTCCGTGGCAGCCACTTCATGCACTGTGTGGAGAACGTGGCCGACAAGGAGACGAAGGAACTCTTCGATCCATCGGTGCACGTGGGGGACCGAGTCGCCGAGGCGTGTGAGAAGCGCGGCCTCATCGTGCGGCCGATCGCCCATCAGAACGTACTGTCGCCACCGCTGGTGCTGAGCGTCGAGCAGATCGACTGGATGGTCGACGTGTTGCGTGATGGCATCATCGAGGTCCAAGCCGACCTGATCGCCGAGGGTCTCTGGAACCCGGCGTGACCGCCACGGGAAGCGACCTGTCCAGCGATCTTCCCCGAGGGCCGTCGTGGGAGGTCCTCCTCGACTTCGAACGCTTCAGCCAGGTCGACGACGTCTTTAACCGGTCCTTCTGGGACCCAGAGATAGCCACCGACGAGGCCCGGCGGTTCTTCCGGTCGTACCGTGAGCCGCTCACCGAGTGGCGCAACGCCGCCGGATTCGGGCAACGGGACTATGCGATCCGGAATGCCGCCTGGCAGGTGGTCGACGTCTTTGCCGAGATGCACGACGGGGACGACCTACGCGACGGCTTTCTGAGCCCGCTCACGCAACTGCGCGACGGTCCGGAAGACCAGCTCGACCTCGGTACGCCCGCCGAGGCGGCGGCGACCGTGAAGCAGGTGGCCAGGACCTTCGGAGCCGATCTCGTCGGGATCTGTGCCCACGACGAACGGTGGGTCTACACGGAGAGGTATGCCAGGCACGCCGATGAGGGCCGTCCGGTCGACCTGCCCGATGGCCTGACCAGCGTCATCGTCGTCGGTCAGGCCATGGACCACGACCTGGTCGACACCGTGCCGTCGGCGCTGTCCGGAGCGGCGACCGGGCTGGGGTACTCGAAGGACGTCCTCGTGCTGCTGGCCACGGCTCAGTGGCTTCGCAACCTCGGCTACAAGGCGGTTCCCAGCCTCAACGACTCGGCGCTGGTGATACCCCTGGCAATCCAGGCCGGGCTCGGCGAGTACGGCAGGCACGGCCTGGTGATCACACCAGAGTTCGGGCCTCGGGTCCGATTCGGGAAGATCTTCACCGATGCCCCGGTAGCCCACGATGCACCGATCGAGTTCGGAGTCACCGCCTTCTGCGAGGGGTGTCGACGTTGCACGGATGCCTGCCCACCAAAGGCGATCCCGGCAGCTGGCCCGGTCTCGGTGAAACTAAACCGGTCGTCCATCGGTGGCGTGCGCAAGTGGTCGGTCGACGGTGAGAAGTGCTTCTCCTATTGGGGCCAGATCGCCAGCGACTGCATGATCTGCATCCGGGTCTGTCCGTACAACAAGGACTTCACGAAGCGACGCCACCGGATTGGCCGTCGTCTGGCGGCCACCCGCCTACGTGGGCTGATGCTCTGGCTGAACGGGCGGTTGGGATTTGGCCTACGCCTCAAGCCGGGTGACTGGTGGGCCGGAGCCACTCGCCGGCGGACCTGACCGGACCTGACCTTGCTGGGGGTAGGGCGGCTCGGCCAGACGGTGAGTTCGTCAGGTCCGGGTGCCGCTGAACGTCCCAGTCCCGAAAGCACCCAACTTGGCCTCGCCGCTGATTGTGTCGCCGTCGACGGTGGCCGTGGCCTCAATCTTTACGGGCATTGGCGAAGTCATGTTGACAGTCCACGACAGGCTGTCACCGTCGACCGTGCCGTCCTCCAGTTCCAGCGACCCCTGGGGGCCGCCCATCGAACCGGTGAGGGTGCCGCCTTCGGTGGCCAGCGTGAGGGTTCCCGCCTGTTCGCCCATAGGGGTCTTCATGGTCATGTTCCAGGTGCCGTCGGCGCCCATGGTCTCGCTCCTCTTCCGGCCAGCCGTTCGGCATGGGCCATGCCGCCACCGTAGGGCCTGTGACCGGACCGCTACGGTTCGGGCGTTCCGGCTCTCCCTGGAGGGATCCACGAAGTGCGAGGAGGAGCGCTAACAGACTCCTTACCTGGCACCAATTGGAGTGACACGAACCTCCAGCACGCATGACCCATCGCCCGAGTCAACGCCCGATGTTCCCATCACGCCGGCTTTCGGCCCGCGGAGGTCGTTGCCTCCGTGCGAGGTCCCGGTCCGGTGTGCATGTCAGCCTTCAGACGGGCCCCAGGCGACGGGCACTGCCGCCGGCTTCCGGAACACCAGCCCACGGGCCGGTTCGAAGTCGTCATCCAGCCTGACGCCGGGCAGGAGGTCCAGGACGGCATCGACTGCGGCGATCGTCTGGAGCCTGGCCAGGTGTAGGCCCAGGCACACGTGCGGGCCCTTCACGAAGGCCAGTTGCAGGTGGAGGTTTGGGCGCCTCACGTCGAACCGGTCGGGATCATTGAACACGACCGGATCCCGGTTGGCGCCGGCCAGGGACACCGTCACCAGGTCACCGACACCGATCCGCGCTTCCAGCAGATCGACCTCACGGGTGGCGTAGCGGTCCACCAGGGTGGCCGCCGGCTCCATCCGGAGAGACTCCTCCACAGCGTCGGGTACGAGGCTCCGGTCGTTGGCCACCGCTGCAAGCTGGGACGGATCACCGATCAGGTGGGCGAGGGCGTTCGCCGTCATCCCCTCTGATGTCTCGATGGCTCCGAACATGAGCACGGCAGTGTTCGAGAAGAGCTCGTCCGCCGTCAAGGAGCCTTCCTCGGCCACCTCGGCCAGCAGCGAGCCGGCGGAGTCGCGGACGGTGCGGTCCACGGCCCTGCGCAGGTCGGCCACGGCCCGACGGGTGCCGTCGCCCACCTCGCGGCCGGCGTTCACTCCCTCGACACCGGCGACGATCGCTCGGTACCACCCCAGTACCCGATCGGGGTCGGCCTCCTCCAGGTTCAGCGCCCGGGCGATCACCCCCACGGCCAGAGGGGCGGCCAGCGCCGGCCTCAGGTCACAGCGGCCGACGGCCAGGTGCCCGGCCAGCAGGCGCCGTGCCTCGATGGCCGTCCAGGCCTCGAACCCGTCCATCACGACGGCATGCTTGAAAGCTCCGGCGAACGGAGTCCGGTGGCGTGCGTGGTCGGCGCCGTCGGTGGAAAGCATGCTCGGCCCCACCACCCGGGCAGTCGAGAAGCGGGGGTCGTCCACGGTGAAGGAATCAGCGTCGCGTAGGACGGCCAGGGCGGGGTCCCTCCCGGTCACCAGCCAGCCGCCGATGGCCGGCAGCCACGAGACCGGTTCAGCGGTCCGGAGCCGGGCCAGGCACGGGTGCACGTCGCCGGTCAGGGCCTCGAGTGTCACCACCGCGCCGACTGGGAACCGGGCGGTGCGGTCGACGGGGTCCATTGGTCGAGCCTCGCAGACACGCAGGTCAGTCGTCGCCTCAGCCCAGGACCGTACCGCTGGTGACCACACCGGTCCGGAGGCGCGAGAACGTCCCGAGGTTGAGGGTTCGTCCGATGTGGTGGCAGTCCGTCGTCACGGGGTCAGCGTCATGGTCGTGGCCTGCCTCGCAGGCGTCCACGAGGTCCAGCATCACCTGGCCGATCAGCGGGGCGTTCTTGAACTGGTTGCCCGACGTGCCGATGGCCAGGTAGAAGCCATCCAGCGAGGACCGGTCGTAGATGGGGAGCCAGTCGGGCGTGACGTCGTAGACCCCGGCTAGCCCGGTCGGACGGTGGGGCACGGCCAGGTCGGGAAGGCGGCGGGCCAGTCGCCAGACCTGGGCTTCGAAGCACTCCACCGTCGGGGTGGGTGATGCCTCGTCCGGATCCTCCAGCCACTCGAGTGGGTCGCAGTCCGGCTCCACGCCGCCCACCAGCAGGGTGCCTCCCGGCTGGGGGCGGCTGTAGTAGCCGAGGTCCATGTCGGCCACCATGACGCCGCCGTCGTCCATGCTGAAGCCATCTGGGCTCGGAACCACGTGGACTTCCTGGCGCAAGGGCCGGGTGGGTACAGCCATCTCGGCGGTGACTCCGGCCAGCCGGTTGAGCTCCGAACTCCAAGGGCCCGCAGCGTTCACCACCACCGGGGCGCTGATGGTGGAACCGTCCGCCAGTCGCACGCCCGCCAGCCGCCCGCCGACTGTGGCCAGCCCGACTACCTGGGTCCGGAGGCGGAGTACGGATCCGTGCAGCAGGGCAGCGTCCATCAGGTTCGCGGCGGCCAGTTGGGGGTCATCGATGAAGCCGGCGTCGGGGGTCACGACGCAGTCGAGGAGTTCGCCGGGATCGTCGAAGAACCTCGCCTCGTCAGGCCGGCACGGGGGGAAGAAGGTTCGGGTGTCGAGTTGGGGGAACCGTTGGGCCAGGACCTCCCGGTCCAGAACCTCCCATTCGACGCCGACGTCCTCCAGGAGCCCGACCATGTGCGCCCTGTCGAATCCCGCTGGTTCGAGGAAGAGCATCGGGCGTCGGTGGAAGGTGGCGAGGGGGCCGATCCCCTCGGGGACGTCCAGGTGGTCGGCCCAGGACCACCAACGGTGGGCGGACTCCCAGGCCGAGATCACCCCGGCGAGCGTGGAGAAGTTGTACCTGACCACGGCTGAACTGGAGCCCGTGGATCCGCCTCCCACTGCCACGCCCTTGTCCACGACGGTGACGGACCGGCCAGACCGCTGCATTTCGAGGGCGATCGACGCGCCCAGTACCCCCGCTCCGACCACCACCACATCCGGCATCCGCTGCAGCCTAGGAGTGCGTCGTCTGCGGATGGGAGCTTCGCCGTGGGTGGGCCCGGACCCCACGGCTCGAGCCCGGTGATCCGGCATTCGGATGTCCACCCCGAGGGGTTGGATCGCTACCGGGCCGGAAGAGTAGGTACCATCGGAGGCATCGGCCGGGTCCGTGCGCGGCCTTAGGGTCCTGTGCTGCTGGTCCCGTTGATCGGATTCGAGGGAGGGAGCACCAGTGGCGACAGTGGACGATCAGGCAGTGAGCTCATCCTCATCCTCGTTCTCGTCGGACGACGTCTGTCGGGTGGTCGGCGAGCGTGTCCGTGATGCACGTCGCACCCTCGGCCTGACCATGGCGCAGTTCGCCGAGGTCGCCGAGATCTCCCTCGGCATGGTGTCCAAGATCGAGCACGGCCAGACATCGCCGAGCCTCTCCACGCTCACGCGTCTGGCCCACGCCGCCGGCGTACCGATCACTGCCTTCTTCCGCGGTCTGGACGAGGAACACGACGTTGTGATCGTGAGGGCCGGTGAGCGCATGGAGATCCTCCACGAGGGCAGCCGCCCCGGCCACGTCTACGAGGACCTCGGATCGCTTCGCGGAAGGACCAGGATCATCGAGCCGATGATGGTCACCCTGGAGTCGGCCGACGACGTGTTTCCGCTGTTCCAGCACGAGGGCGTTGAATTCCTCCACATCCTGGAAGGCAGCATGGAGTACGGGTACGGACCCAGGAACTACCTGCTCGAGACGGGCGACACGATCCAGATACACGGTGAGGTGGCCCACGGCCCCGTCAGGCTCGTCGACCTACCAGTCCGGTTCTTGTCGGTCAAGGTCTTCCCGGCTGCCGAGTAGGGAGACGAGATGGGGATCCTCTGGTTGATGGGTGCACAGCAGAGCACCGTCCTGTTCCTGTTGCTGGTAGCCGCCCTGGGACTCACGTGGTGGGAGGCCCGCCAGCAGGACTTCGACCGTCGGCTCGCCTTCTGGTGGATCTCGGTGGTGGGCATGACACACGTGCTGGGCTACCTGGCTCTGCGGCTCTGGGTTGTCTACCGGGAAAGGCAGGATCGATGAACCTGTTTAGGAATTGGTCTAGAGCGGCCCAGATCTTTCTGGTCGTGATGCTGGTCCTCGTCATTGGGTACCTGGGTGGGTGCCTGGGCGGGACGGGCATCGCCGCCGACGAGGCTGTACGGATCGCCCGTGAGCAGATCGACTTCGTACCCGAGTTCACCAATACCGAACTGGGTCGGAAGGGCTTCCCTCCGACGGGGGTCTGGGGAGTCACGTTCTGGATTGAGGCCAAGGGCGAAGACGGTGGCTTCGAGCGCCGTACGGCTGTGGAGATCCACGCCGACACCGGCATGGTGCTGGAAGTCCACCACAATCCCTGATCGCGTGACATTGATCAGTTCTCCATCCCGCCATCAGGACTTTCCTCATGGGACAGAGATTTCCTAGCGTGGGTGATTGGTCGCTGCTAATGTGACGTTTGTAACAGTACTGGTGGTCCTGATAAGAGAGTTGATGCTCGCTGATTCAGGGCACAGGCTGGTCTGGTTCTGACACAAAAGGGGGATACACCGTCATGAAAATATCTTTGCTTAATCCTGGTGAGGGGGTGCATGCACGATGATGGGCGATGACATCTTTATTGAGAATTACTACTTCGTAACCGTGGTCTTCATGTGGTTCCTCCATGTGGGCTTCATGAGTTACGAGGCCGGCGTCAGCCGCCGGAAGAACGTCATGTCCACGGCGATCAAGAACATCATGACCATCGCCGTGGTCACACCCGCCTTCTACTACGCCGGCTGGTGGACGTACTTCTGCATGTCGCAGGGATTCATCCCGACGATCGGCGACGCCATCCACGGCGGGGAGTGCACCATGGTTCTCCCATGGGCCGAGATGTCGGGTCCCAACATCGGTGACCACGTCATGGCCGTCTTCTGGGCGGCGTTCCTGCTGTTCTCCTGGACCACCGGTTCGATCATGTCTGGTGCCTGCATCGAGCGCATCCGCGTCTCCGCGTACCTGGTGCTCGCCGTGTTCCTCGGTGCGTTCGTCTGGATCCTCGCCGCCGCGTGGGGTTGGAGCTGGCACGGTTGGCTTACCGTCCACTTCGGATTCCACGACTTCGCCGCCTCCGGTGTGGTGCACGGCGTAGCCGGGCTATTTGCCCTGGGTGTCCTGTTCAACCTGGGTCCGCGGGTCGGGAAGTACGACGACTCTGGAGGTACACGGGCGTTCAAGCCCCACAACCTCCACATGACCCTCATGGGCCTCATGATCATCTTCACGGCCTTCTACGCCTTCTACGCGGCGTGTCTGGCGGTGCTACCCGGTGAGGCTCCGGGCTGGAACACCATCTACTACAACCCGACCACGTTGGGTGCCATCACCTACACCATCACCATCGCCTTCGCTGCTGGCTTCATGAGCGGCTACATCTGCTCCAAGGGGGATCCGTTCTGGACCCTCTCGGGCGGTCTCGCCGGCGTGATCGCAGTGTCGTCAGGTGCTGACGTCTACGCCCCGTCGCTTACCTACTTGCTGGCGTTCGCCGGTGCGGCGTTCGCCGTGTGGATCGGCACCTGGCAGGAGACGAAGATGCGGGTCGACGATGCGGTCGGGGCGGTTGCCGTCCACGGCTGGACCGGAATGCTGGGCGTGCTCTTCATGGGCATCTTCGCCAGCGGTTATCCCACCGGTGGATTCTCGGGCAACGTCCGGGTCACCATCTTGGGACAACTGGTCGGCATCGCCACCTTCATCGCATTGGCGTTCCTATCTGGCTACATCATCTCGTGGCTGCTGAAGAAGGGGAACCTCTTGCGGGTTCCGCTTGAGGTGGAGCTCGAGGGGATCGACCTCGCTGAGTTCGGCACGGACTTCTACCCGGACTTCGCTGCCACCGACGAGATCATTGTGGAGGCCGACGGCACAGAGGTACCGGCGGCGCCGGTACTCGTGAGGGCCGCCAGCCAGGTGATCCGAGGCTGATCGGTGCTGGAACTCATCGGGGCCATTGCACTGATGTACGCAGTCGTTCTGGCTGCGGGCATCTGGGCGACCCGCAAGTCCAGGGCCCTGCGTGAGGCAGAAGCGAACGACATTGACAGTTCAGTATGAAAAGGAGTGTGAAACGTCATGGATAGTTTTCCCTACGCCGATTGGGCGGAGGCACTTGAAGCGAACGGTGCCATCTTTACCTTTGCCGACAACGAGAGCATTATCTTCCTGCTCACGGGCCTTGGTATCGCAACGTTCCTGTTGAGCATGATTCACATCATCAGGAACGAGGACAAGAACCTCAACCACGCGGCCGCTCGGTTGGCCGCACGGGATGCTGCACCGAGTGCACCGATGGGAGGTGAGTGAGATGGCCGGCAAGCAGATCGAGTTCCAGGAGAACCACACCCATAAGAAGAGCTACGAGCATGGGATGCTGATCCTGTCAGTTCTGTGCATCGTGTTCGTCATCATCGCGGTGAACGTCGTCGGTGGTGGCGGTACCTGCTGCTAGCTCTGGCGAGCAGCAGTCACCGGGAAAGTAGTTAGATGAGGGCGGCGGTGCGCCTCCGCGTTGCGGAGGTGGCCGCCGCCGTCATCGTTTTCTCGGCGTTCATGCCGTGGGCTGTCGATGACGGGCGGACGCTGCGGGGTATCCAGGTCGGCGAGGGGCAGTTGGTGATCCTCACGGCCATCGTGACGATCGCGATGATCCGCATGGGTAGCCGTCTGGCGTGGTTCGCAGCCGGCTTCTCCGCGGCCGTGCTGTGGCGGGAGTGGCTGTCCGGCGGCGAGTTCATCCGGAGCCTGGGTCTCCTCACCAGCGCACTGGCGGCCACCGTGGCCGTTGTCTTCCTCGTCTGGAACATGTTCGCCGAGGTGAGGCCACCCGGCGAGGACTGATCATCCAGTCGTCGGGCATCTCCAGTTGATGGGCGGCCACCGCTACGACGTCGCCGTGGTCGGGTGCGGCATGCTCGGAAGTTCGGCTGCCCGGCGGCTGGCCGACGCTGGTTGTGATGTGGTCCTCATCGGCCAGCCGGAGCCGTCCGACCATCGCAACCACACCGGCGTGTTCGCCAGCCACCACGACATCGCCCGCGTCTGTCGCACGATCGACCCGGACCCGCTCCGCGCATGGCTGGCGCAGCGATCGGTTGAACAGTTCGAGATGCTGACGGCCCGTACCGGCATCAACTGCACGGTCGGAACCGGCCACCTGTGGGTGGAGGCGTCGGAGGGAGTAGACCTCCTGGCCCTCGCCGACGAGAGGTTCGACCTGGGGTGCAGCCGTCGCCCGGCGGCCGAGGCCATGGCGGCCATGTCGTACCTGTCCCTTGCGGAGGGCCTGGACACCATGTACGAGCCTGCGCCCGCCGGCTACGTGGACCCGCGGGCCCACGTACGCGCTGAGGTGCTAGCCGCTGTCGGGGCCAGCGCGACCGTGGTAGACGCCCTGGTCGGGTCGGTCACCGTCTCCGACCACTGCGTCGAGGTCGGTACCGACGTCGGTCCGATCAGCGCCGACCGGGCGCTGCTGGCCACCGGGGCCTTCTCGGGGCACGGCGACACGCCGCTGGTTGGTCTTGACGTCGAGTACGCACTACACACCCAGCTGTACGTGGCCCTCGACAGCGATGAGGCGGACCGGTTGTCGGGGATGCCCAGCATCATCGCCAAGCACGCCGATCCGACCGGAGACTTCTACCTGACGCCACCCGTTCCGGATCCTGTCCGACCGGGCCACCACGTGCTCAAGATCGGCATGCCACAGGACGATCACGTCCGGGTCTCGGCAGCCGACCTGTCGGCGTGGTATCGGACCGACGGCGATCCGGCGGTGGCGGCTCGCCTCGACGGCATGGTCAGGGGCCTGCTCCCGGGCCTGCGGTGGACTGGTCGGTGGACCGGCTCATGCGTCACCACCTACACGCCGACCGGTCATCCGGCCATCGACTGGGTGGGTCCGGGCGTGCACGCAGGTGCCGAGCGGATCGCCTGCTGTGTGGGTGGCAACGGCTACGCCGCCAAGTGCGCACCGGCGCTCGGTGGTCTGGCCGCGGGGATGCTCCTTGGGGACCCGTGGCCTACGGAGGTGGACCGGGAACAGTTCCGGGCTCGCTTCCGCATGTAGGCCCAGAATGCGGTGGGCTGTGTGGCCCAACTGCGAACGTGCCGACATCCCGGAGCCGGGCCCGTGCCGGACGGTGTCCACGGGTTGGGCTGGCTAGCTACGTACGCGCTCCTTGTCCGGGTCGTAGTGCGGGAAACGCACGACGGTTGCCGGTAGGCGCTTCTGGTGGCCGTCCATCTTGCCCACCTCGACCTCGGTGCCGATCTCCGAGTGCTCGATGGACATCCGGCAGAGGGCGATGTTCTTTCGCAGGATTGGCGACCGGACCCCGCTGGTGATCGTGCCGACCTGTTGACGGTCGATCATGACCGGGTCGCCGGTGCCGACCAGGTCGTCGCCGACCAGGTCCAGGCCCACCAGGACGCGCTGCGGGTGCTCCTTGGCCCTGACCAGGGCATCGCGACCGATGAAGTCGTCCTCCTTGGTCTTGAGTGGAACCGTGAAGCCGATGCCGGCCTCGAAGGGGTTCGTCTGGTCGCAGAACTCGGCGCCGGCGAATACCAGTCCGGCCTCCACGCGCAGCATGTCCAGGGCCTCTAATCCGAGCGGCATGAGGCCCTTCGGTTCGCCGGCCTCCCAGATGGCGTCCCATACCTCCGGCGCCCTCGATGGGTGGCAGAAGACCTCGAAGCCCAGCTCGCCCGTGTAGCCGGTGCGCGACACGATGATCGGAATGCCGTCCGAATGGCCGATCCGGGCGATCGAGAGGCGGAACCAGCCGAGCTCTTCGACTGATGCCTGGTCGGGTCGGGTCCAGATCACCTCCGAGAGGATCTCCCGGCTGAGCGGTCCCTGGACCTGCACGTTGTGGAGTTGGTCGGTGGAGTCGCGGACCCATGCGTGGAGGCCGAGCTCTTTCGCCTGCCTGCGCAGCCAGAGTCCGCTGGCGTCCGATCCACCGATCCACCGGAAGTTGTCGGGACCTAGTCGGTACAACGTTCCATCGTCGATCATTCCGCCGGTGTCGTAGCACATGGCGGTGTAGACGATCTGGGAGACGGCCAGCTTTCGTACGTTGCGGGTTATGCAAGTCTGCAGCAGCAACTCGGCATCCGGGCCCGTCACCTCGTACTTGCGAAGCGGTGAGAGGTCGATGATCCCGGCCTTCTCGCGGGTGGCCCAGTACTCGTCGATCGGGCCGTGGTTGGTGTAGCTGTTGGCCAACCAGTAGCCGTTGTACTCCGTGAAGTTCCGGGTGAGGGCGGAGGTCCGGGGGTGGAAACCTGTCTCCTTCGTCAGTTCTGGGTCGGCATCGGTGGACATGCGGAAGGCCGTCGCTTTCTTGAAGGTGCTGGTTGCCGGGTAGACGCGGACGTGGATGTCGGTGGGCTGCCAACCATTGGCGGCGTCGACGTCGCAGGGACACGCCGACGAAACGCAGATCAGGTCGGTCAGGGCCTCGAGCAGGACGTAGTCGCCGGGTCGGGACCACGGCTCCTCGAAGAAGAGCTGGTTCGAGTCGTCCAGATTGGTGTTGTAGAAGAAGTTGATGGCTTCCCAGCCGCGGCGGGGGGCTATGCCGTACGGGTCCAGCACGGAGTTGAAGTTGTCGCTGCAGTTGATGTGGCCCGGGTAGCCGATGTCCTCGTAGTACTTGGCGTTGCACGCCGTGTTGAAGGTGTCATGGCGGCCCACCGTGTCGTGGATGATCTCTACCATCGGTTGGAAGTCGTGCGTGAAGTACTTGGCGTAGAGGCCCGGCATCGGGTAGCTGGCGCCCATGAGGCTGCGGGTGGTGGTGGCGTCCAGCACAGCCTCCACGCCGTCTTCCAGCCGGGCGGCGTCGAAGCACTGGAAGTCTGAGCACTCCCGTCCCTCCACATCGATGACCTGGATGAACTCGCCAGCCTTCACCTCGTAGGCCCGTGCCGTGGCGGCCCGGATGCGGAGGTCCTGGTTCTGGTCAGCCAGTGGGGTGGGGAGGATCTGGAGGCCGGGTGCCGGAGGAGCGGTTCGGTGGATGAAGGCGATGATGTCGGTCGGGGTGTTCTGGTCCTCCGGGGACATGTCGCCGCCCGGTACGCCGATCACGCACACCACGTCGGCCGAGGCGGTCATCCAGACGGTCTCGGCGGCCGCCGAGTCCTGTGAGAAGCAGTGGATGGCGGTGGTGGCTCCCAGGTCGATGCCCTTTGCGGCGAGGGCATCAGCCACCCGTCGGGCGTCGTGCTGGTTGCCGGCCAGGATCGCAGCTATGCCGGTAGCTGGAGCTCCAGACGAGTGGCCGAGTAGGCCCGGGTCGGACTTTCCGTCCCGGTCGAAGGCCGCCACCTCCACCGGCTGGCAGCCCTCGGGATCGATGATCTCAAGCCTGTCGCCGGCCCCCATGAGAACGGCGGTGACGGCGCCTCCGGTGACCCGGTAGCGCTCCACACCGGGCTCGAAGTTGGCCATTCCGGGCATGAGTAGGCGGGAACGTTCTGTCACCGTGATCGTCATATGTTCCCCCTGGCAACCCGTCTCCGGGCCTGTCGGCGCCACGCCCTCCCGGGACGCTGCGTCGCAACTTCTTGCTGGCCAGCGTAACCCAACCCGATCGCCACTGTGTGTGG
>ENA-OSET01001410-OSET01001410.1-sediment-metagenome-genome-assembly--contig:-NODE-1410-length-24980-cov-2.834116_pt1 | contig 24980 bp, 22 predicted proteins | sample MGYA00237882_ERZ534229 | MGnify/ENA primary metagenome ERZ534229 (study PRJEB26408, sample SAMN06266212) | sediment metagenome | isolation source: Hudson Canyon methane seep mesocosm | place... | reverse complement strand
CGCGAAGTGTCGCCAGAAGAGGCTGGCTATAGGCCCTGGCTTTTTCTGCACCCTGCTTCAATACCTGTTCAACTTGTGCAGGTTCTGCGAGCAATTCATTGTAAGTTTGTCTGGCGTCTTTAATTTCTTCATTGATCAGCTCAAACAAGTGCTTTTTGGCTTCACCCCAGGCGATACCATCGGCAAACTCTTTACGCATCCATTCAGTTTGCGCTTCACTCGCAAATGCCTGCCAGATTTGAAAGACCGTAGAAGTATCAGGGTCTTTGGGCTCTCCCGGCTCAAGTAAATTGGTTTTAATTTTGTTGATATGTTTTCGCAGTTTCTTTTCTTCGCAAAACAGTGGAATGGTATTGCCGTAGCTTTTGCTCATTTTGCGACCGTCCAAACCTTGTAACACTGCGACGTCATCACTCACTACGGCTTCTGGCAATACAAACAAGGGTTCATTTTTGGCGCCATAGATATGATTACAACGCTGCGCAATATCACGTGCCATTTCAACGTGTTGAATTTGATCTTTACCAACAGGCACCTGGTTTGCATTAAACATCAATATATCTGCAGCCATCAGCACGGGGTAACTGTAGAGCCCCATGGTCACGCCATAATCGGTGTCTTCACCCGCCTCTTCGTTGGCCGCCACTGCGGCTTTATAGGCGTGAGCTCTGTTCATCAGCCCCTTTGACGCCAGACAATTTAACATCCAACACAACTCTGGGATTTCCGGTACATCCGATTGACGATAAAAAATCGCATTGTCGGTATCCAGACCCAGAGCCAGCCATGTGGCGGCAATTTCTCGCGTAGACTGGTGCACCAACTCAGGGGACTGGCATTTGATCAGGGCATGGAAGTCCGCCAAAAAATAGAAGGCCTGATTATCTGAACGTTGACTGGCTTCGATCGCGGGCCTCATCGCACCCACATAATTACCCAGGTGCGGGGTTCCAGAGGTTGTGATGCCGGTTAGTACACGTTGTTTACTCATGAAAGTTCCTGACTACTGCAAATGTGAAAAACCGCCGTATGATACAGTGAATCAACGCTGCAATACACGTTCTGTCAGCAATACACTCAGTGTTCCTCGTTTTTACCCGCACTCTCTCGTAAGCAAGCACGCCACGGCGCTTCCAGCGCAGACCATTTGACCCCAGAAATGTCGGGTGCGACCCATCCGCCTTCTGCGACATCACAGAGTAATGCTGCCGCGGCCTCGGCCTCCAGGGCAGGCTCCGTTGGCAAATTTGCATACAAATAAGATTCTGGCACCCACTCGGGATATACCAAGCGATTTGGCAAAACAGGTATACATCCCGCATCAATGGCTTCTAGCACAGCCAGGCCCTGAAACTCATGAATGGCCGTGGACAAGACTACATCCGCTGCGGCCAACCAATCGAGGTAGGTTTCCTTAGAGGGAACAAAGCCCGACTGCACCAGCCGGTGCGAATAGGTGTCTTGTATCAGATCAAACACCTCAGGCGAATTTCGAAAGCGTTGACCTAACAAACACAGCTGATAATTGACCCCCTGCTTCTCCAGGGCGGCCAAAATGCGGTTTAAAAGTTCGGGCCCCTTGTCGTACTCCCATCGAGCTGCCCACAATACCCGCAGTGGGCGGTCTGCAAGTGCGACATTGTCAGGCCAAATATCACCTGGCTCATTCTCCGGGCGCCTGGCGGCTTCTTCTGCAGCCAGGTCTGGCTCAAACAGTGGCACCGGCAATACTTTAGATCGGCGCTGCAATCGCTCAATGAGACCGGTGGGAACCGCATCAGGCAGTTTTTTTAACAGGGCGGCAGCCCCTTTAAAAAAACTGCTGCGATTAAATTCGGAGTTAAAACAGAGCTGATCGGCACACAGCGCACTGTACAAGTTGACAATTTGAGGAGACAGACTGTCCTGTTGTTGCGCGCTGGCTGGAAATTCAAATTGGTTTTCATGAAAATAGACGAGTGTAGGGATATTACCTAGCGAAGGAACAAAACCGCGCAGGGAAGATAAATCGACCATTGACGTTGCTATGACAAGGTCATAATCAGCCTCAAGGCGCTCTCGCTCTCCAAAGGCCCAGCTCAAACTGTTCCCCCGAATCCTCCAGCTAAAATAGCGAGGCGGCAAGGTGAGAACAGTCCAATGATGCTCGGTGAGATGACGAAGCAGCCCTTTCCACCAATAGCGATGACTATCTGCGTCATAGCCCGACAGCAGCAATATTTTCATTGCCTTATTTGAGCGTCACTGTGTCACTTGCATAAAACCCTTTTAACACGGTGTACAGACTAAAGGCATCTTTATCACCTGCCAGCTCACGGATTGAGTGCATGGCAAAAGTGGGCACCCCTACATCCAGAGTTTTAACACCCACTTCGCTTGCAGTGATTGGGCCGATTGTACTGCCACACCCAAGGTCTGTTCGGGTCACAAATGTTTGCACCGGTACGTTCTCCCGCTCACATAAATCACGAAAGATTGCACTGGTTTCGCTGTTTGAAGCATAACGTTGATTGGCGTTGATTTTTATCACAGGCCCCTTGTTGATTTGTGGACCATGATTACCATCGTGACGATCACTGTAATTAGGGTGAACGGCATGGGCATTGTCGACCGATATCATCATAGAGCGATCGATAGCACGCCCTCGTGTTTCAACCTCCGGATACAAACGCTCTAACAAATTCTTAAGCATGGGGCCCTGAGCACCGCAGGCAGATGCACTGCCCACCTCTTCATGATCATTGCAAACCAGCAATCGAGTTTGCTCGGGGGCTTCAGATTGGCTTGCAGACGCAATCAGCGCTTCCATTTCCACATAGCAACTCAGCAAATTGTCCAGGCGGGCGCTCGCAATAAAATCACCCTTGAAACCTATCTGAGCAGGGGCTTGAGAGTCATAAAAACTCATTTCATAGTCGAGCACACTGCTCGCGTTCAAATGAGGGTGCTGCGCGTTGAGTTGGTCCAGCAGCATCTCTCGAAAGTCCGGACTTGAATCCTTATCAACTTGCATCAGCACCGGCGGAATGTCTTTCTGGGGATTGATACTACGCTTGCTATTGGCTTCCCGATCGAGGTGTATTGCAAGGCTTGGAATCACTGCCAAAGGTTTTTCAAAATTGAGTAAGGCGTTGCCCAGCGCACCGTTTTTACAGCGATAACTCACCCGCCCCGCCAGGGATAAGTCCCGGTCGTACCAGGGATTTAACAGCACGCCGCCATAAACTTCTACACCCAACTGAAAATACCCTCGACGAGTCATTTCCGGGTGGGGTTTTACTTTCAGACAAGGGCTGTCGGTGTGGGCACCTAGCATTCGCACCCCTGGCTCAACACCGATTTTTTGGTTTGCACTATCCCCGCCAACAACAAAAGCAATTATCGACGAGTCATTGCGGGTTACAAGGTATTTTCCTCCGACCTGTAAGGACCAGGCGTCGCTCTCTTTAAGCGTTAAAAAACCTTCAGACTCCAGCCTGTTTTTCATGGTTTCAACCGCATGAAAAGCCGTTGGGGATTGCTCTAGAAAGGTCAATAACCCACTGTTGAATGTCTCAATATTCACGTTCTAACTCCTCGAATAAGATCTCAGGCAAAAAAGGCTAACCACGCCAGTACTGCGCCTAACAAAAGTCGATAGACAACAAAGGGCATCATACCCATTCGATTGATCGTCTTTAAAAAATAATGGATGCATAGATAGGCGCTGAGCGCAGAAAAAGTGGCGCCCAAAAACAACTCCATCCATGCGACATTCACCTGTCCCACCAAACCCAAGGCTTTGTAGGCACCACTGAGTAAAATAATCGGAATTGACAACAAAAATGAAAGACGCGCCGCATCTACCCGTCCGATTCCCAAAAATAAGGCCGCGGTAATTGTCACGCCGGAACGGGAGGTCCCGGGCACCAAGGCCAAGGCCTGGCTGAACCCGATGACCAAGACCATCAATACGGTAAGCTCGGACAAACGGATGTTGTTTTCGGAATTTTCCCGACGACCAATTCTATCCGCAAGGCCCAGTAAAATACCAAAAAAAACGGTTGTGAATGCCACGACTGCAATCGAGCGAAAATGCTGCTCAACGACATCGTGAAATAACAGTCCTGCCAAACCCGCAGGTACAGTCCCCAGAATAATTAACCAGGCCAAACGACTATTATTTTGATCGATTTGGGACATCGTTTGGCGTGGAACAAGGCTGGTAAACCAGGCTAATACCAAATCTACTATGTCTTTGCGAAAATAGATGATGACGGCAGCTAACGAGCCTACATGCACTGCGACATCAAATACCAGGCCTTGGTCAGGCCACCCAAGAAGCTCTGCGGGCAATAGTAGATGGGCCGAACTGGATACCGGCAAAAACTCGGTAATTCCCTGCATTATAGCGAGGGCAATGATATGAATTAATTCCATGGCGTTAACGAATGTGTCACTTTCGTTTCTTCTCTCTTTTTTTCCAGGAGACGGTATCTCTCAAATACACCGGCTGAGCCAACTCTGCACTCACCGACTCACCTCTTTCAAACAGCTGCGCGGCCAATACGGCAACATCATAAGCGTGGGGGAAACACTCCAGTTCAATCACATCCGGCTTCATCCCCGCTAGTTCTTCATAGTGCCAGCCCGGCCCTAAAGCTAATGAGGGAGAAGTCTGAGCCCACAATTCCGGACGATCCAGTAGTTTTTCAGGCGCGATAACACATTCTTCTCCTGGTTTGCCATGCTCATCGAAGCTGCACCAGTAGACTTCGCCCATGCGAGCATCCAGGGCGACCCATAAACTCCGGTTTTGTGCTTGAGGCATTGTTCTGCGAGCACCAACAGCCATCGCCTCTAAGGTTGAAACCGGCACAACCGGCAAGTTGGCGCCAAAGGCGAGCCCCTGGACAACACTCAGACAAATTCTGACGCCCGTAAATGAGCCAGGTCCTCGAGTGAATGCAAGTGCATCCAAATCGTGCAAAGACAGGTTTTGCGAGTCTAGTACTCTAGTGACCATGGGTAACAGTCGCTGGGTATGCTCCCTTGCGACCACTGCAAATTCTTCAACGATGGCACCGTCAATATTAAGGGCCACGGAACAAGCATCAGTGGCTGTGTCGAGGGCGAGAATTTTGCTCATAGGGCTGAAACACACTTACTTTCAAAAAACGGCTATTTTGGCAGGTTTTCATTCTTTCAGATACCAAAAAACCCCGATGAACTCATTCACCGGGGTTTTTTTTGGTCTTTGTGGCCTCGAGCAGAAAAACTACTTCTTTTTCGCTACTCGTTTAGCCTTTGGTTTAGCTTTGGCCTTTGGTTTAGCTTTCGCTTTGGCCTTGGGTTTAGCTTTCGCTTTGGCCTTGGGTTTAGCTTTTGCTTTGGCCTTTGGTTTAGCTTTTGCTTTGGCCTTGGGTTTAGCTTTTGCTTTGGCCTTAGGTTTAGCTTTTGCTTTGGCCTTTGGTTTAGCTTTTGCCTTGGGCTTTGGCTTGGCTTTTGCTTTAGCCTTAGCTGCAGCTTTTTTCTCAGCCGCTTTAGCCTTGGCAGCTGCCTTCTTCACCGCTGCTTTGGCTTTAGCCGCGGCTTTCTTCTCAGCAGCTTTTGCTTTCGCTGCCGCTTTCCGGGCCGCTACCTTAGCCTTGGCTGCCGCTTTTTTCGCTGCCGCTTTAGCCTTGGCTGCCGCCTTTTTGTTGGCAGCCGCTATTTTGGCCTTAATTTTCTTCTCTGAGGCCTTCACTTTGGCTGAAAGCTTCTTCTCGGCTGCAGAAGCTTTTTTAGCATCTGCTGCAGCACGGGATTTTTTCCACTTGGATTCAAAGGCTTTTAATGCTTTAGCCAGATCGGCCTCGGCTTTCTTCGCTTGGGCTGCTTTCATTGCAGCAATTTTGGCCTGGGTGGCCGCATTTGCTTCTTTTATAGCATTCAAAGACTTGGCACTGGCCAGATTAGCCTTCGCAGAGGATGCCTTTGCCCGTGTTGCTTTCGCTTTAGCTGCCAATTTAGCAGCGGCGTTGCCAGCAGCTTTGGCTGAGCGTTTATCACCTGCCTTGCCAGATTTACCTGCTTTTTTCTTTGCCGCGGCTGCAGCTTTGCGAGCAGAGGCTTGAGCCTTTGCCAAGGCCTGTAATTCCTTCTGCAATTTATCGACATTGCCCTGTGCTTTTTCTAACGCGGGAGCAACTGCTTTTTTAGCTACCTTTTTTACAGCTTTGCGTTTGGCGGGTGCCTTGCGCTTAGCCGGAGCTTTCTTTGCTACTTTCGCCATCGTATTTCTCCTCAACATTCCTTTAAGTGTGAGCCGATCACTAACAACTACAACAAGAACAACTACAACTAAGAACAACTGAACCATAGCACAAAAAATGAACTACAATAGTTCTTCTTTGAATAGTATTTAAAAAATCAAGCCTTTGCACGTAGAAAAACAACTTATTTTAAAAAAAAGTCTACTTTTTTGTAAAAAAAATGAAAAAAAACGGTAATTTCTATAAAAAATGATTTCGGGGGAATGAATCAAAAAAGGAAAGTTAAAAACAGACGGCAGAACAGGATAGAAAAAACAAAAAGGAATCGAGCTTTATTTATTAAGTGATAGACATAAAAAACGGGCCAAAAGGCCCGTTCTAAAATCAGATCGAAAGCTTATTTTAACGCTGCGAGAACCGTGTCTCGAATAGCGTCTAGTTCACCAACACCTTCAATTTTGCTGTATTTTACGCCGTCACTACCTTTATTTTGGTAAAAACCAACCAGAGGTTCAGTTTGCTCATGATAAACCGAAAGACGTTTTCGAATGGTTTCTTCTGTATCATCCGGACGCTGAACCAGCGCTTCACCCGTTTCATCATCCAATCCCGCTTGTTTGGGTGGATTGTAATCCACATGATAAACCCGGCCTGAAGACTCATGGACACGACGCCCACTTAATCGAGATACGATTTCTTCATCACTCACGTGAAATTCAACCACGTGATCAATGCCTACACCCGCATCTGCCAGCGCCTCGGCCTGGGGAATTGTGCGAGGAAAGCCGTCAAACAAAAATCCATTAACACAATCATCTTCTTTAATGCGTTCTTTAACCAGCGCAATGATTAACTCGTCGGACACCAGTCCGCCCGAAGTCATAACATCTTTAACCTGCAAGCCAAGTTCGCTACCTGCTTTTACGGCTGCCCTCAACATGTCACCTGTTGATACTTGCGGAATACCGTAAGTCTCCATAATAAATTGGGCCTGTGTGCCTTTACCCGCACCTGGCGCTCCCAACAATATCACTCTCATTATGGACTGCTCCTATATATAGATAATTTAAGAAACTCGATTGTGGCGAAAGGGATTTAAGATTTAATGCTGTTTCTTTAAATACTGACCCTTCATTCCAGATGTATCTGGTCGCTCTGACAAAGGGAAGCTACCATACACGCTACCCTCTCCAATCACAAGTCGGGGGCCCTGAGGGGCGCCAACGACTACGTAAGCCATTGCTTTTACTGAAGATTATAGATATACACCGGGCTAACACTAGAACTCTGCGTGTGCCATCAATTGAACTAGAGGGCATTTTCCCTGCTTTTTGCCAATTGCCAGAGTGCTTCCATCTCATCTAGCTCTACGTCTTTAAACTGCTTGGCCTGCCCCGCCAACTGGCTCTCAATGTACTCAAAACGGCCCTGAAATTTACGATTTCCTGCCCTCAGTAGAGACTCTGCGTCTTCTTTGCAGTGCCGAGCAATGTTCACCACCGAAAATAGCAGGTCTCCGAGTTCCTCTGCGATGGCTTTTTTCTCCTGAGCGGCAAGGGCCTGCTTCAGTTCCTGCAACTCTTCCTCGGCTTTGGCAACGACATCATTTATATCTTTCCAATCAAAGCCGACATTACTCGCTCTTTTTTGCAGTTTTTGAGACCGACTTAGCGCCGGAAAATTCAAGGGAATATCTGCCAAGACACTTTTCTGGCCCTTAGCCTCTCGCTCTTCCTGCTTGAGCGTCTCCCACTGCTGTTTAATAACATTATCGTCTTCCATCGGAGCTAAAGTTGCCGAACGGTGTAATTCACCCTCATGAAAGACATGAGGGTGCCGACGCAGTAATTTTTCCGCCAATCCCGACACGACCCCGTCAAAGTCAAACCGCTGCTCTTCTTGCCCCAGTTGGCAATAAAAGATGACCTGAAATAGCAAATCCCCTAACTCTTCCTCCAGGTGATCGTAATCTTTCTGCTCAATCGTCTCGGCCACTTCGTAGGCCTCTTCCAATGTCGAAGGCACGATACTGCTGAATGTCTGCTTTTTGTCCCAGGGACATCCGTTTTCCGGATCCCTAAGGCGTTGCATAATCGTGATTAAATCAGTCAAGGAATAAGGTTTTGCTGTGCTCACAGAAACTCTCTTAGGTGTGCGGCTTAGTGCTTACGACGAGCCGAGGCGATATTTGACAGTTGATTGAGGCGCGCCAGCACTCGACTCAATTGCGTAAAACTGCGAATCTCAACGGTCAAAAGCATATCGACCGTATTTTTGCGTTTATCGGACAGGGTTTGCATGGCGCTGGTACTGATTTGTTCGTTATCCAGCAAAGCGGTAACGTCTCGCAGTAAACCCTGTCGATCAAACGCCTCAATGATTAGGTCTACCGGATAGACATTTTCAGGCGCCTCTCCCCAGTCGACTTTAATCATTCGCTCAGGCTCATCAGTCTGCAGTTGCAGAATATTACTGCAGTCCTGCCGGTGAATTGAAACGCCCTTGCCCAGTGTAATATATCCCGTGATGGCGTCGCCTGGCACCGGCGTGCAACAGTTGGCAAAATGGGTCAGCAGATTACCCACACCGTCAATATATACATCCCGCCCGGGTTTATTGTCAGTCGTTTTTGACTTTATGGGTACTCGAGCTTGCTCTGGCTGGCCCACGCCCAAAAGTTTTTGGGCTGCGTTTAACACCTGCCCAACACCAATATCACTGGCACCCACCGCTGCATAAAGATCGTTCATGGATCGTAAGTTGAGCTTTTTTGCCAAGTCTTCAAAATTCAGATCCAACAGAGCCAGACGTTTAAACTCACGATCCAGCAAAGCCTGCCCATCAGATATATTCTGATCTCTTGCCTGCAACTTAAACCAGTGCTGAATTTTTGCGCGCGCCCGAGAGGTAGTAATGTACCCTAATGCGGGCGATAACCAGTCCCGACTCGGTGCCGCACGTTTACCGGTGAGCACTTCCACCCGGTCGGATGTTTTTAGTCGATGATTCAGGGGCACGATTCTGCCATTGACCTTGGCGCCTCGACAGCTATTGCCCACATCGGTATGGATTCGAAAGGCAAAATCCAGCACAGTCGCTCCCTGAGAAAAATCCAGTACGTGCCCATCGGGAGTGAATACATAAATACGCTCTTGCTCGATGCTTTGCGCTAAATCGTCTTCCAGCGCATTGCCACCCAACTCGTCGTGCCATTCAAGCACTTGTCGTAACCAAGCGATTTTTTGTTCGTACGCATCCTCTACAGCCGTTTTATCGGTGCCTTTGTACATCCAGTGGGCACAAACACCAAATTCGGCTTCTTCGTGCATTGCCTGGGTGCGAATCTGAACTTCGAGGACCTTGCGTTCAGGTCCAATAACAGCGGTGTGCAGAGAGCGGTAACCGTTCTCTTTTGGGGAGGCGATATAATCGTCGAATTCGTTGGGGATATTGCGCCACAAACTGTGAACGGTGCCTAATACACTATAACAATCGCGAACGGTAGGCACCAAAATACGAACGGCCCTTATGTCGTAGACTTGTGAAAAACCAATATCCTTGCGTCGCATCTTACGCCAGATACTGTAGATATGTTTCGCTCGACCAAAGATATCAGCATCAATGTTGATAAACTTTAACGACTCTCTGAGCGTGTCGATTACATTTTCGATATAAGACTGTCGGTCTAGTCTCCGCTCGTCCAGTAAACGAGCGATTTGCATGTAATCGTGGGTTTCTAAATAACGAAAGGATAAGTCTTCCAATTCCCATTTAATATGTCCAATGCCCAAACGGTGCGCCAATGGAGCATAGATATCGGCGACCTCTTGTGCAACATGCCGCCTTTTTTCCTCTCCCGCATTTTTAACCGCCCGAATGGCACAGGTGCGCTCTGCCAACTTGATCAGGGCGACCCGGACATCATCCACCATCGACACCAGCATTTTGCGAACATTGTCACCCTGCTCCTGCAGCTGCTGTCCAAAAACATTGTCATTGGAGTCGTTGCGCTGGGTGCTAATCGCAGCCATGCTCAAGACCCCTTTAATCAGGCTCTCAATCTCCCCGCCAAAGTCTCGCTTAATGTCAGCTAATGTGGACTTTCCTTCTCGCACCGCCCGGTAGAGGACGGAGGCGACCAGGGTATCTCGATCGAGCTTTAAGTCAGCGAGTATTTCTGCCATCTCCAAGCCAGTACGAAAGCTACTGCTGTTTTTAGCCCAGACATTTTTGTTGGCAATCGCTTCAACTTCCGCCAACTCACTGAACAGGCAAGCCCTTCGCAGGGGGTTGCGGGCGTCGGCCTCCAATTCGGCCATGGACATCAGTCGTTCGATCCAAACGTCTATATCGACCGAACCGTCAGATTGGGTGGGATGATCTTCTCTAACTTTAACCATTTTCTTAAACTTTTGTGTTTATCCCCGGGGGCTAACCCTGAAAAATGTCATGCAACAGTTCATCTATTATTGTACAAACAAGGCCATTGTCTCTACGTGGGACGTCTGTGGAAACATATCCATAATACCCACGGTATCGAGTCGGTAGCCCTGTTCAGCCAACAAACCGGCATCTCTTGCCAGTGTTGATGGGTTACAGGAAATGTAGACAATTCGGCTGGGCAATAGTTGCGCGATTAAAGGCATGGCTCCGGCGGCCCCATTTCTGGGGGGGTCTAGCAACATTGCATCGAGCTTACCTTTACCCAGCAAGGCGGCCGCGATCGACTTCTCCAAATCTGCGGCCATAAAACTAGCATTTTCTAGCCCATTAGTACCAGCATTTTCACGCCCTCGTTCAACCATGCTTTCCTGGGCCTCAATGCCGATAACTTCCCGTGCCACTTTAGCCATGGGTAAGGTGAAATTACCGACACCACAAAACAGATCGGCCACTTTGTCGGTCTCGGACAGCTGTAGCAGATCCAAGGCCTGGTTCACCATACGCCGGTTTAATTCAAGGTTGACCTGAATGAAATCCATCGGGTGAAAGGCCAGTGTCAAATCACAGTTGGGCAATGCGTAACGGAGGCGCGGGTCGCAACGCTCCCCTTCGAGCGAGAGCAGTTGGCGACCACTGTCCTGCTGCCGATAAACTACCACATCATAATCCTGTTCGAGAATCGATAAACGCTCTATATCGCTCGGCTCAAGGACTCTGTTGTGTCGTACTATCACACAAGCACTCTCATCTCCGGCCACTAATTCAATGTGTGTAACCGGTCGATGCCGCTCGATAGATTCCAACCAGGTTTCCAGCGGTTTTATCAGGCGGTTGAGACGTGGGTCCAGTACCGGGCACTGCTGAATGGGGACTATCTGCTTGCTGCCCGCCTCCCGAAAACCTAACGAAGGTTGACCGTTGCGCTGCCAGTGCACCGCCAGACGTGCCTTTGCCCTATAAGCTATTGGTTCAGCGGTGAGAGGAGGCAACACTCTTTCAGCACTAAGCCCTCCCCAACGCTGAATTTGATCTAACACGGCAGTTTGTTTACTCAGCACCTGGGCCTCGATCGCCTGGTGTTGCAAATCACAACCTCCGCAACGTTTATAATGTTGGCAAGGCGGCGTTATACGATCAGCTGACTCCCGGATGACTGACACCGTTTTTGCTTCATTAAAGCGACCATGTGCCGCCGTTTGTTTCGCCGTTACACGCTCAGTCGGCAAGGCGCCACTGACAAACAAGGTTTTTTCCCGCCAACGGGCAATCCCCCTGCCGTCGTGGCTCAAGCCTTCAATATCAAGCTCGAATGGTGCCTCCTCCAACGGGGCTTTTGGTTGGCTGCGGCGGCGTCCACGTTCCTGCGCCGCACTGCGTTTATAAGATTGTTTTGATCGCCGCTTATCTCCCATAACTACTCTCTGTCAAATAACCCGGAGGAAAGATAGCGATCACCTCGGTCGCAGATTACAGCCACAATGGTGGCGTTGCTCACGGTTTTACTCAGGTGAAGCGCTCCGGCGACGGCACCACCTGAAGAGACACCACAAAAAATACCTTCTTTACGTGCCAGATCCAGTGTAGTTTGCTCGGCGAGTAACTGAGGCATGTTAATAATCGTATCGACCCTGGCGGCATCATAAATTGAGGGAAGATATTCTTTTGGCCAACGTCGAATGCCCGGAATACTGGCACCTTCATCTGGCTGTAATCCCACAATCTCAATATTGGCGTTTTTTTCCTTCAGGTAACGTGAGGTGCCCATTATGGTGCCGGTGGTGCCCATCGAGCTGACAAAGTGGGTGATCTCTCCTCCCGTTTGTGTCCACAACTCAGGCCCTGTGCCCTCGTAGTGAGCGAGAGGATTGTCAGTATTGCCAAATTGATCCAATACCTGTCCTTTACCCTCTGCCGCCATAGCGTCGGCCAGATCTCTAGCCCCTTCCATCCCTTCTTCCCGAGTGACCAATATCAATTCAGCACCGTAAGCAGACATTGCCGCCTTGCGTTCCTGGGTGGCGTTGTCGGGCATGATCAAGATCAGGCGATAGCCTTTAACGGCAGCGGCCATGGCCAGCGCGATGCCGGTATTGCCACTCGTGGCTTCAATCAGGGTATCACCGGGGCTTATGTCTCCTCTGGCTTCCGCCCTGGATATCATAGAAATTGCCGGCCGGTCTTTAACAGATCCGGCGGGATTATTCCCCTCGAGCTTCAGCAACACCGTATTACTAGTATTGCCTGGTAGGCGCTGCAGGCGAACCAGCGGCGTCGCGCCGATACAAGCTTCAATTGTGGGGTAATCCATAAACAACCTTTGTGACATAAATATTTAATGGGCGGCCATTCTAGCGCCGATAGTAAGCTTGTGGAATCACAACGCAGGAATAAGCTTATGCTGCCCCACGCTAACTGATGACAACAAAGGCAAGGGCGTAGTCCTGTTCGTCAGAGATACTCAGGTGGTGCTGGCTCGCCCCCACTTCTTCAAGGCGTTCACAGGCCCTTTCACTCAATCGCAGAAAAGGCGCGCCGATGTCTGTGTGGCACACTTCGATGTGCTGCCAGGACACCCCCTGGCCTATTCCCGTTCCGAGTGCCTTGCCCAAGGCCTCTTTTGCAGCAAAACGCTTTGCCAGCAAACGTGTCGGGTTTCCTGATTTTTGGTATTCCAGGCGTTCGTCCGGTGTCAAAATGCGTTTAACAAAGGCATCGCCCAAGCGAGAAAGCGTATTTTCAATACGTTCTATTTGCACAATATCTGTGCCTACACCCTTAATCATTTTTTTACCTCCCGAAAGAGCTCTCGGCTTTTCAAAGGTTTAGCACCCAACAATAGCTGCAGAGCACTTCGTGTTATATATTTGGCAACCCGTCGAGTGCCCGCGGAACCAAGGCTGTCCATACCGAGGGCCTGTAAATCAATGCCAGCAATTCCCACGCCACTCACGCGGGAAAATCCGCGCTCGGGATTATACTGATAGTGGTTTTCTTTCTGAATCGCCTCACCCGTATCACAGTCACTGTCAAAATTAATGCCGTAACCCAGGTCCTGTAATAACGACAATTCAAATCGTCGTAAAATGCATTCTAATAAGGCATTTTCATCTACCGAATCATGTTGTTCACACTGCCCCAGTTCACTCAATACTTTGTGGTAGCGATCAAACACTTCCGGGTGGGCGTCCATCGCAGGCAACAATCTGATCAGCAACTCGTTCAGATATAGTGCGCTGAACAACATTCTGCCCTGTAAAAAAGCAGCATAACCGTGGGTTTCAACGCCCGTCAGGGTTTTCAGCTCGTGCCTCCCCTGATAAGACACCAGCAAAGGAATAAAGGGGTTTAATCGCTGACGCTGGTTGTTTTTTTGAGATCGGCTGCTTTTTACCGCCCGAACACCCTTTGCGATGACGCTAACCCGACCGCTGTCACGCGTAAATAAATCGACAATCAGGCTAGTGTCGCGATAGGGGCGGGTGTGTAGCACCCAGGCATTTTGCAATTCAACACGCATGTCACAGGTCGTCGTAACCTAAACTTCGCAGCGCTCTTTCGTCATCAGACCACCCGGATTTTACCTTCACCCAAAGTTTCAACATGACTTTAGTTTCAAACATGGTTTCCATATCCAGGCGAGCTTCCTGACCAATCAACTTAATTCGAGCACCTTTGTCACCAATCAAAATACGCTTCTGGCCATCTCGCTCAACCAGAATGAGAGCGCTGATGTGCAAGACTTTCCCGTCGTGGGAGAACTCCTCAATCTCAACGGCCATCTGATACGGTAATTCATCGCCTAATTGGCGAGTGATTTTTTCTCGAACAATTTCAGCCGCCATAAAACGCGAGCTGCGATCTGTTATCTGATCTTCGGGGAACAGGTGAGTATTTTCTGGCATACGTTGTAACAGCAATTCTTCCAGCTTCTCAATATTGTGCCCTCGCAAAGCTGAGAGTGGCAAAATTTCTGCGGCATCCAGTTTTTCCGCCAGCGCACTCAGATGGGGCAAGAGTACGGCCTTGTCTTCGAGTTTATCCACCTTGTTGACTGCCAGAATAATGGGGCACGCGACATGAGCCAGTTGCTGGGCTACCAGTTCATCCTCTTCTGTCCAAACAGTTCTGTCCACCAGAAACACAACCGCATCAACATCTTTAATAGCGGTTGTCGCCGCTCGATTCATATAACGATTAATGGCCTTGGCGTGGCTCATGTGCACGCCGGGAGTATCGACAAAAATGAGCTGGTTTTCGCCTTCAGTTTTAATACCCAGCACATTGGTTCGGGTCGTTTGGGGCTTTCGGGAGGTGATACTCACCTTTTGTCCCAACAAATGATTCAGCAGAGTCGACTTGCCAACATTAGGCCGGCCGACAATGGCCACATAACCACACCGGGGAGACACTTCAGTACTCATAGGGATAACATTTCCAGTGCCGCGGCAGCGGCTTCTTTTTCGGCGGTACGACGGCTGCTCGCCGTTGCTACCGTGGGTGCTGACAATACGCTCACTCGGCACTCTACCGTGAACGACTGAGCATGTGCATCGCCATTGACCGTAAGCACAGTGTATTTCGGCAGGGGTTTACGCCGGGATTGCAGCAATTCTTGCAAGCGTGTTTTGGGGTCTTTGGCGATTTCACCACAGGTCAAAGCCTTTAGACGAGATTCATACCAAGCAAACAGGCAACCAGCACAGGTTTCCATATTGGAATCGATATAAATAGCTCCAATCAAGGCCTCTACGGAGTCAGCCAGGATTGAATCACGCCGGTTCCCGCCGCTTTTCATTTCCCCTTCTCCAAGGATCAGACTGGCACCCACCTGCAACTCTCGGGCGATTTCGGCAAGGGTGTCCCCCTTAACGAGTTGAGACCTCAGCCGGCTGAGCTGACCTTCTTTAGCATCGGGAAATTGTTTAAAAAGAGCTTCACCAATGATGAAACCCAATATTGAATCACCGAGGAACTCTAGCCGCTCATTATTGGTTGAACCACAGCTACGGTGGGTTAACGCTAAATCCAAAAGTTCAGGTCGAGAGAATTCATAACCCAAGCGAATACTCAGGCGTTTTTTTTCCAGGTTTTTCACTTTTTCCCAACTTCTCGAGGAGGTTTACAGCATTCAAGAGGTTTTGCGCTGTGCAGGTAGTTTTCAAAGTTCATCACCACCGACATGTTGATGAATAGCGGCACTCGAATTTCGTAATCGATATGGATGATTGTGCCCTTATTGGTTCGTTCTACCTTTATTTGTTGAGCGCCCTCGGAGCGCACATTATTGAGCATATAATGCTGGCCCAAGGCACGTTTAATTTCCCGAGTCGTCATTTCATCAATTTCTTTTGAGCCTTCACCCAGCGACTTTAACGCTTCCTGAATGTAGCGATCCTCTGCATATGAGGGTATCAACTTGAATGCACAGAGCATAAAAAAACCAGCTGATGACAGAACAAACAACAACAATAACGATGACATGCCTTTTTGCTTGTTTATTAATTTCATCCTTTGCCTCATATCCTAGAATTGAACTACTGAATACCACCTACCCGACTAAAACTGGGCACACTGAACAAACTCTCCCAGTGCATCCAGATGCCAAATGCTTCACCGACGATGTCCTCTTCAGGGACGGGCCCCCAATCGCGACTATCGGAGCTGTTATCCCGGTTGTCCCCCATCATGAAATAATGCCCTTCGGGAACAAGCCAGCTACCCTTTCGGCTTAATCGCCCCGGCACTACATGTTTGCGCATATCGTGTTCAACGCCATCCAGGCTTTCTTTCATCAAGTGGTATTGGGGATTGCCCGCGGGCAGTGCGGCCAATAATTTTTGGGGCATTTTCTCCCCGTTTATATAAAGCACGTTATTAATATAGCTTATTTCCTCACCTGGCAAACCGACAACCCGCTTAATAAAATAGGTATCGGGTTTGTGCGGTGGGAAAAAGACCATCACATCGCCCCGCTCAGGCTGATTTAGATCTAGCACTTTCGTTCTCGCCACTGGCAAACGAATACCGTAGGTATATTTATTAACCAGGATGAAATCACCTATTTGCAAGGTAGGCACCATCGATGCAGAGGGAATCTGAAAGGGCTCAACGAGGAAAGAGCGCAAGATCAGCACAACAAATAAAACAGGAAAAAACGACTTGGCATACTCGACCGGCACGGGTTCTTTCAGGGCCAGGTCCCGGGCAGCCGCATAGGTGCTATCTTCCTGCCCCTCTGCAATCGACAGCTTATCAAACTGTGCATCGACGTCACCCAGAGCAGCCCGGCGCTTACGTGCAAGCACCGCGACATCAAAGAGCCAAATCAGTCCACTTACCGCAACCAGTAAAACCAGAATTAAAGGAAAATTAATATCCATTACCTACCTTAAGAACGTGTGTGTTAACTATCAATTTTTAAAACTGCAAGAAACGCTTCCTGGGGAATCTCTACATTACCCACCTGCTTCATGCGCTTCTTACCCGCCTTTTGTTTTTCCAGCAGCTTTTTCTTACGCGACACATCGCCGCCATAACACTTGGCTGTCACATTTTTCCTCAAGGCTTTTACCGTTGTACGTGCCACCACTTGGCCACCAATAGCCGCCTGAATAGCCACATCAAACATCTGTCTTGGAATGAGCTCTTTCATTTTTTCCGTCAGCGCACGTCCCTTCTGGTGCGCGTTATCACGATGAACAATCAACGCCAGTGCATCTACCCTATCACCGTTAATCAGCACATCCAAACGCACAAGGTTTGCCGGATCAAAACGCTTGAAATTGTAATCGAGTGAGGCAAAACCACGACTGACCGATTTCAGGCGATCAAAGAAATCCATTACCACTTCGTTCATGGGCAACTCATAAGTCACCGCCACTTGGGAGCCCAAATATTGAAGATCTATCTGCACACCCCGCTTTTCGATACAGAGTTTAATGACCGAACCCAGATGGTCCTGCGGCACTAAAATATGGGCCTCAACGACGGGTTCACGCATTTCATCAATACTGCCTGAATCCGGTAACTTAGAGGGGTTATCGACATAAACGACATCGCCATTATTTTTCAACACTTCGAACACTACGGTGGGCGCCGTTGTGATCAGGTCAAGATCGTACTCTCGCTCCAGACGTTCCTGAATAATCTCCATGTGCAACATGCCCAGGAAACCACAACGGAATCCAAATCCCAGGGCGTCGGAACTTTCTGGTTCATAAAACAGAGATGCGTCGTTCAGGGTCAACTTTGCCAATGCATCGCGAAAGTTTTCATAGTCGTCGGAGCTCACGGGAAACAAACCCGCATAAACTTGAGGTTTCACTTTTTTGAAACCAGGAAGGGCGTCGACCTCTTCGTGGCGCAAGGCGTGGGTAATTGTATCGCCAACGGGCGCACCCTGAATATCCTTGATGCCCGCGACTACAAAACCCACTTCTCCGGCTTTTAATTCATCAGTTTCCAGTCTTTTGGGTGTGAAGACACCCACACTGTCGACAACCTGGGACCGGCCTATCGATTTGGTGACAATTTTGTCTCGTTTACGCAGCGTGCCTTGCACAACACGAACCAGCGATACCACCCCCAAATAATTATCAAACCAGGAATCAATAATGAGCGCCTGCAAGGGTGCATCAACCTTACCTTCTGGAGGAGGAACCAGGCGAACCAACTCCTCCAGAACGGCTTCTAAACCTAAGCCGGACTTTGCTGAACACTGAACGGCATCGAGTGCATCAATGCCAATCACATCTTCAATTTCCTGAGCAACCCGGTCGGGGTCAGCCTGGGGAAGATCCATCTTATTCAGCACGGGAATCACTTCCAGCCCCTGCTCAATAGCCGTATAGCAGTTAGCAACCGATTGCGCCTCAACCCCCTGAGCCGCATCCACCACTAACAAGGCGCCTTCACAGGCAGACAGGGATCGGGATACTTCGTAGGAAAAGTCGACATGGCCTGGTGTATCAATAAAATTCAACTGATAAACCTCGCCATCTTCGGCGGTATAATTCAGTGTGACACTCTGTGCCTTAATGGTGATTCCACGCTCGCGTTCGATGTCCATCGAATCGAGGACCTGTGCGGCCATCTCACGTTCGCTCAAGCCTCCACAAATTTGAATGAAGCGGTCGGCGACAGTGGATTTACCATGGTCAATATGGGCGATAATGGAGAAATTTCGGATATGGCTGAGGTCAGTCACTATAGAATATTACTGCGTTAAATGTGGTTGGAATTGGCATGCCACAAATGACAGCGGCCAAGAGGGCCATTTGAGCCCCGATTAAGGGGCGTATTCTACCTGATTTGAGTATGCAGTGCTATGTAGCCGGGCTAGCCGCCAAACCAGCGCGAAGAGCCGAGATTTAACCCGGCTCCCCGACCACTCTCGACCACCCCGACCAATGGGGCTGCATCATCTACTCTTCTATGACAATAGTCCTGAAGACCGACCGACCGGCACGGAAAAAACGCAGTGGCAGTAAAGTATTTGGCTCCATGGACTCCTCGATTTGCTCGTAGTCTTCCATGCTGTCGATTTCCTCGAAACCCAACTGGACAATGACATCTCCGCCTCTCAGCCCCGCTTCGACTCCCGGTCCGTCCTTGCGAACCTGCCTCACAATCACACCTCCATCCAGACCCCAGGCTTTTTTCTGGCGATCTTCCAAAGGTTCAACAATCAGGCCCAGTCGACCACCCCGCGAACCGGCAGGGCCTTCGCCCGAAGTGCCCGCTTCACCCGGCGCCGACAAGGTGCCCACTTTTACACGCAGGGTTTTCTCTTTGCCGGCACGCATAAACCGAACGGTCACACTGTCACCTGGTGTGATACTGCCCACCGCGTGAGGAAGATCTGAAGATTCTTCGATCAATGAGTCACCAAAACGAATGATGACATCACCCGCTTTGATGCCCGCCTCCGCAGCGGGCCCATCGATGGCAACCTGATTGACCAGGGCGCCCATAGGTTTGTCTAAACCAAAAGATTTGGCTAGATTTCGATCGACACTTTGAATGATGACCCCCAGCCAACCCCGATCAACTCGCCCCTTCTCTTTAAGCTGGGCAACAACCCCTTTTGCAACCGATACGGGTATGGCAAACGACAGGCCAATGGAGCCGCCGGAACGCGTATAAATCTGAGAGTTAATACCGACCACCTCTCCTTTCATATTAAACAAAGGTCCGCCAGAATTGCCGGGGTTAATCGCCACATCAGTTTGAATAAAAGGCACGTAATTTTCGTTGCGCTCGGTAGGAATACTGCGGCCGATTGCGCTGACGATACCGACACTTGCAGAAAAATCGAGACCAAAAGGCGAACCGATTGCCAACACCCACTCTCCTACCTTGAGGTCATCGGAGGCAGCCAGAGTCACCACTGGCAAATTATCCGCATCCACTTTAAGCAGGGCTAGATCCGAGCGTTCATCCCGGCCAATCACCTCCGCTTCAATTTCAGTTCGATCGGTTAACCTGACCACAATTTCATCCGCCTCACCGACAACATGATTGTTTGTCAAAATATATCCGTCTTCGGAAATAATAAACCCGGAACCCATAGAGCGAACGTCTCGCTCTTGCTGTTGCCTGGGTTCCAACAGGCGTCGAAATATATCCGGCATATTTTCCGGGGGCATTTGACCGCGATAATTCGATGGAGGCGCTTGTTTGTTACGTGCATGGGCAACAGTATTGATTTTCACAACGGCGGCTGAGTTCTCTTCAACCAGATCTGTAAAATCTGGAAGCGCCCGGGCGTTGATATTCACACTACTGAAAAATATTACCGCTATCAGGCAATACTGAAGCCACTGTTTCATCCTTTCACCTCAATCAAATTAATGGCCTGAACGGCCGAACTGATTTTTCCCTTGAGTACCACTTGAAGTCGCGCATCAAAACGCGTCACCCAGGCGCGCCACCTCACCAGCAATGCGCCTACAATAAATCCACCCACACCGCCCAGTGTTGCCGCGATTTCAGTCCCCCATCCGCCGTGACCCAAACCGCTACCCAGCATCAATAACAAGAGTGGGACTAAATAAACAAATAGCGAACCGCTGACAACAAGCCCTTCATGGATAGCCAAACAGACTTCGTCATCAATTCGATAGTCAGTTTTGTCTCCTGCGTCCACAATGACCCTCAAGCGGCTGGTTTGGCCGCCCCAACGGGCAATCAAACCCTGGCCACACCCGCTCTCGGCTGCGCAACTATTGCAGGTTGAACGTTGAATGGTTTCCACCCACAAACAATCGGGCTCAATAGCCACCACTCGACCGGTTTCTGTCATCATAATATCGGTTAATGTCTTGGTTTAAGACCTATTCCTCTGGAACAGCCGCGGGCCTAGCTGAAGGCGAAGTCGCGTCTGGTGAAGCACCAACCGGATTCATTTGATACGCCACCCGCTGTGCAGTTCCCGGGGGAATCTCTCCAACGACGGTAATCTGATAGGCCCTGCGGTTTCGTATTAAATTGTGCATATAGGCAACTGTAGCACCTCGCTGCGCTTTTACATCGGGCTGGCGCGGGTTGTCATTGCTGTCGACAAATACGGAAAAGGCCGTCAAGCCATCCGTAAACATGTACATATCCTGCCCCTGGCTAGTTTTTTGTTGGCCGGAGAATACAAACCCACCGGGCAACCATTTGGCTTGCCACCCCGTTGGTTGAGCCGGCGCCAGTTGGTTGCAAGGGCTCAGCTCATGATCAACCACCCGGTGTTTGGCCGTCACGGCCTGGTAATCGGACTCCATAATTGAGGGACCTAACTCCAGCTCAATAAACTGGAAACGCTCCAAAACTCGCATCTTTGCATCGATGAGCAAGGATTTGAGAGGAAGGCCAGTTTCTTTGTCGATCGCCAAGCTAAACCCGTAACGAAATGGATCCCGAGGTTTAACCTGAATATTGATGACATCTCTTCCCGCGACTCTCTCTTCCCCGCGGATATAAAAATGGTAATAGGTTTCCAGCCCCTCAAACTGATCGCCAAAGGCGTCAAATCGGCCCTGTAACAATTGATCACCTGGATTCAAGCACTCTACCGGACGCCCTTGCCGTAATACTTCTCGCTCCGGGCCGCTCAGGTGTTGCAGGCGCTCATATTGCACGCCATCCCGCACTGCGTGTACGACCCGCAAGGTACTTAGTGTACCCCCGTGTTCATAGGTGAAGAGCCCGCGATAATCCAGTGTGCGAACAGATTCGGACATCTGGCTAAGCAGTTGTTTAATGTGGTCTTGATTCTCAGTTGCAGAGGAAAGGCCGGGTAATATAAACGCAAAAAGGGCAAGTGCTGCGCAGCTTGCCCGGGAAGATAACATCATGTTCATTCCAGATTATTCGTCAGCGGTCGGTACAACTCGAGCGAATGGCATCATACCACGGCCACTGTTCAAAGCGGCATGTTCTGAATGCTCACTAATATAGCGATTAAGCTGCTGGTGTATCTTTTTATCGGTAACCGGCGTGTTTGCCTTGTAGGGTACCAAAAGAATATTGCGGGCCTCTCGCTGATTGCGCGCATCTGCAGTGGGGTCAACACTCACCGTGCGAGCACTGAGTTCGGGGGCTTTATATCCAGCGGGTAGAGACAGCGGGGATACCGTGCTTTCAACGCCATTTTCTGCAATTTGATTGCTGGCGTCGTCAAAATTGCTGGTTTGAACGCTGATAACAACAGCGCCAGCCACCGATGCGGCAATAGCAAAACGGCCAATTGAGTGAAGAAATCCACTCTTTTTCTCAGGAATTGACGTATTTTGACCTTGATGGGTGGGTTCATCTTCGATCGCAGCACTGATTCTGGAAGACAAATCAGTGTAGTCAAATGCTGGCGTCTCATTGCGCATAGCCCCAGCAGCCGCCTGGTAACGACTCCACGTCTGCTTCAGAGCTAAATCGCTGTCACTCTGTTTCAAGATACGGTGTAGTTCGAGTTCTGAAGCCTCATTATCCATCAGTGCCGACATTGGCTCCAGGATTGATTGATCAGTTACTTTATCTACCATCGTTAAAACGCCTCATTATTGGGCCCTTACCGGGCTTTCATGTCGCTTAAGTGTAGCTAGCACAGATTAGGACCAACGAAATATCAAATGGTTTCACCTGTCGCAATAAATTCTTTAAAAAACTTTACGCGGGGTCCATCAGGGGCTTAACCTGCTTGTCGATCGCCTCTCGAGCCCTGAAGATACGGGACCTCACGGTACCTACAGGGCAAGACATCACCTCTGCAATTTCTTCATAACTCATGCCCTCCAACTCCCTCAAAGTGACCGCGGTGCGCAAATCCTCTGGCAATTCACGGATTGCGTCATTTACCACACCCTGTAATTCGTCCTTAAAGAAGTTGTTTTCGGGAGTATCGACGTCTTTTAGCGCGTCGCTCCCGGCATAATACTCAGCATCTTCCACGTCCACATCACTTGAAGGTGGCCTACGCCCCCTGGAAACCAGGTGGTTTTTTGCGGTATTGATCGCAATTCTATACATCCAAGTATAGAACGCACTCTCGCCCCTGAAATTGGGCAGTGCCCGGTAGGCCTTGATAAAGGCTTCCTGGGCCACATCATGGACTTCAAAGCTGTCCCTGATATAGCGCGATATGATCGCTAAAATCTTATGTTGATATTTGAGCACCAGCAGATCAAAGGCCCTTTTGTCGCCTTTTTGCACGCGTTCTACGAGCTGTTGATCTGAATCCTGCGCTTGCTGCGCTACCATCTTTTACTCCACAGGTGAATGGGCCGCAAGGTTACCGCGTTTTTAACCACTCAATGTCTAATTCTGACTTGCTAGACCCAAGCTCAGGTCTAAAGTTCATGTATTCACGTAACTTTCTGTTATTTCGACTATTTTTTAGGCAAAATGGGCACTTAAAACAGTTCCCGACGCTACAGTTGCTTGTATATACTACGCGGCCCATTTGAACAATAGTCCAAATACAAATTGCTTGAGATCCCCGAGGTATGAGCGAACACCAAAACTATGATGTCCTGGTCATTGGCAGTGGCGCTGCCGGTTTGACGCTGGCGCTTAAATTGGCAGATAAAGCCCGCGTTGCCGTTTTGAGCAAGGGACAGCTCCACGAAGGCTCTACCTGGTTCGCCCAGGGGGGAATCGCCGCAGTACTCGACGATCAGGACTCCGTTGACGCCCACGTCGACGACACCTTGAACGCCGGTGCCGGGCTCTGCCACCCCGACGCCGTTAGACACGTGGTTGAACGTAGCAAAGAGGCGATAAAGTGGCTGATTGGCCAGGGAGTCAACTTCACCCGGGAAACGGCCTCTGGCGATTACCACCTCACCAAAGAAGGCGGGCACAGCCACCGACGTATCATACACAGCGCTGATGCCACCGGCCGTGAAGTCCATAGCACCTTGATTGAGAATGTCAGAAACAACACTAACGTCGATATTTTCGAAGATCACGTCGCCATTAACCTGATTAGTCAGGCCGATAGCGGCTCCCGCAAGCTCAGGTGCAGTGGCGCCTATGTGCTCAACCGCAAAAATGATGAGGTCGATGTCTTTCAGGCTAAATCAGTCATATTGGCCACTGGCGGCGCAAGCAAGGTTTATCTCTACACCTCAAACCCCGACGGGGCCAGCGGTGACGGTATTGCGATGGCCTGGCGTGCGGGCTGTCGTGTTGCCAACATGGAGTTCAATCAGTTCCACCCCACCTGCCTGTATCACCCAAAAGCCAAGTCTTTTTTGATTACTGAAGCCCTGCGGGGTGAAGGCGCACACTTGAAACTACCCAATGGCGAGCGCTTTATGCATCGCTTTGACGCGCGAGAAGAACTGGCGCCACGGGATGTGGTTGCAAGGGCAATCGACCACGAGATGAAACGCTTGGGTTGCGACTGCCTTTATCTGGACATCAGCCATAAAAGCGAAACGTTCATCGCTGAACACTTTCCGACTGTTAAAGCGCGCTGTCTGGAATTTGGCATTGATATCACTAAAGAGTCGATCCCTGTTGTGCCCGCGGCCCACTACACCTGCGGTGGCATTGTGGTAGATTTTAACGGACAGACAGACCTGGAAAACCTCTACGCAATCGGCGAAAGTTCATTCACAGGTTTACATGGCGCCAACCGCATGGCGAGCAACTCCCTGCTCGAATGTATTGTTTATGCTCAATCTGCCGCACAACACATCGAAGATAATTTGGCCGCCATACCGGCACCAGACTCTTCGGTGGAGTGGGACGAGTCCCGAGTGAAAAACTCTGACGAAGACGTTGTTATTTCGCACAACTGGGACGAGTTGCGACGTT
>ENA-OSET01001409-OSET01001409.1-sediment-metagenome-genome-assembly--contig:-NODE-1409-length-24985-cov-4.405291_pt1 | contig 24985 bp, 21 predicted proteins | sample MGYA00237882_ERZ534229 | MGnify/ENA primary metagenome ERZ534229 (study PRJEB26408, sample SAMN06266212) | sediment metagenome | isolation source: Hudson Canyon methane seep mesocosm | place... | reverse complement strand
AGCCTGAGCCTGAGCCTGAGCCTGAGCCTGAGCCTGAGCCTGAGCCTGAGCCTGAGCCTGAGCCTGAGCCTGAAAATATTGCGATCAGTGGTGAGGCAGTGTCAAGTGAGGCTGACACATTTATTGAGCTCAGCCATCTATCAAACCTCGATGTATGTAACGGAGTCGCGCGCGCGATGGGGGATCAAAACCTATACATTGAATGCCTAGAACAATTTCTCGAAGCATATCGAAAGATAGAAAGGAAGATTCGATTTAGACTAGCACAAGAAAACTATGATGCAGTCAAAACCGTCACCGACGCCATTCATACCGCAGCTTACGAAATTGGTGCAAACTCATTAGCTGAGCAAGCCCAAAATGAAACTTCATTTGATCGTTTAACCACTGATGAAGTAAAGCAAAAAGTAGATGCCTTGATCAACACACTCAACAGCACCTTAGACGATATAAAATACACCCTTACCTACTTTGAGTCTAAATCTGAGACACAAGAAAACAACACACAAGAACAAAACTCGATTGAGATAGACTCAGAATTCATGCCACAATTAACACAATTACTGTCAGATATTAAAGAACAAAAAGTCGGTGCTTTTGACTTAGCGGTAACAATAAGAGATGGAGGTACGGGGTCGGTTCACGAACCTCAACTCACAAAAATCATTTCGTCTTTAGATGATTTTGACTTCCCGAGCGCAGAACAACAAGTAAGTTCCTTGATCACACAATGTGAGAACAATAAACAATCGCATTGATACCATTTTAAATAGCAGCGAGAAAGTATGTCAGTATTTGATCCAGAAAGACCTCATATCGTCATCGTCGACGATGAACCAACCAACATCAGAATGCTAAGTGCCGGACTAAGAGAAGAATACGACATCAGTGTCGCTACCGGAGGCCATGAAGCCGTAACGTTAATTGAAAAAAACGCTGACACAATAGATTTAATATTGCTTGATATCGTCATGCCTGACCTAAGTGGCTATAACGTATGCAGCACCTTAAAAAGAAATAAACTCACCAAGAATATTCCAATCATCTTCATCACTGCAAAAACAACGCCCGAAAACGAAGCACGCGGATTTGAGTTAGGCGCAGTTGACTATATTACCAAACCCTTTAATTTACCGGTGGTTCAGGCGCGCGTCAGAACTCACGTTACACTCAAATCACATTCAGACTTTTTAAAGGAATTATTAACCGAGCAATCAGTCAAGATGCGAAAATACAAGAAAGAATTTCAACGCCTAATAGACAGTCATGTTTAGCCGCGCAGACCAACCCTTGGTTTGGTTACTTACCCAATAGCCTCTGAACACCTTCCATCAGAGCCTCAGGTGTAATCGGCTTAATAACCCACGCGCTAGCACCGCTTCTTTTTGCCATGGATTTTACATCGTCTTTGGTTTCTGTTGTTAACATAACAATGGGAATGCCCTTCAAGTGCTGAATATTTCGAAGTTCACCCACAAGTTCGGTACCTTTTATGCCCGGCATATGGTGGTCAGTTATGACCAAATCTACCTCATTGTCGCGAGCCCAGGCCAACGCTAAGGCCCCATTTTCAAAAGTAACCACCTCATGACCTGACCGCTCTAGCGTCACTTTTACAAGATCTCTAATTACCCTTGCATCATCTACTGCCATAATTTTACTCATAGTCACTCCTTTTATTACGAATTTGCGTTATCAAATTAAAAAGTAAATCCTAGTTAGTCACTAAAGGCGTTCCTTCTGCTCGTTTAAAGACCTCACATAGAGGTGTATACAGAACGTCTGTGAAGTGAACATACCGAACTTTATCGATGTTTTGATTATTACGACGTAGCTAATAGTTAACGATATGATTCAACAATCGCTACCAAACGTTTCATCCAAAATTAAATTAATCTGAGCAATATTAATAGGCTTGGTAATCCAACCATTTGCACCAATCTCTCTTGCCAGTTTTTTAACCTCCGGGTCATCATCGCTAGATAAGATATAAATAGGTATATCACTATATTGGTCGAGTGTTCTCAGTTCTTTTATTAGATCTGTTCCCGACATTTTGGGCATATATACGTCGGTAATAACTAAGTCAAAGTCATTCACTTTCGATAAGGCTAAGGCTTCAGTACCATCTTCAGCTTCCTCAACAGTGACGTTTCTGTCAGCTAAACATAAACGGATCAATTCTCTTATGGAGAATGAATCATCCACGATCAAAATACGTTTCATGTATTCCTCCCATTAACCCGATGAGCTCAATAACAACACTGTCTTCTAACACAAACTAATCTCTAACTTCTAGAACCTTTTTTGGTCTATATAGTGTAGTCGCTACCTCTAAATTTAGCGTACTTTTGTCTCGAGATAAGTAAAGAAATCGCAAGCTACGCTCTCACCCAGCTCCCAACACACATAAGCAAATTATATAGAGAACATAAGTATTTAATATTTTATTTATGCTTGTTGTCCCTCTATTATGCTACCTCACTAATTAATCCTAAGCCTTCAACAGATGGAGTTATGATGCGTTTTATCGGCAGAAAAACACTTATTTCAGTTTTGTCCCTAACCCTAGGACTATCTATTCTCTACTTGGTCAAAGATAGAGAAAACGAAATACTAGATGAAGCGAAGCGCGCAACACTAGGAGGGCAGTATATTTCGTTGAACAAAGGCGTAGTGCATTATCAGCTGTCAGAAAAACCAGCTAAAGAGACCGCACAAACGATGGTGCTAGTAAATGGCTTTTCAAGCCCATTGCATATATTTGACCCGACATTTGAGTACTTTAAGACAAAACATCAAGTCTTAAGATTTGACTACTACGGTAGAGGCTATTCTGACCGAATTGATGATAGCTATGAGATCAACCTTTACGTTGAACAGATTCGAGATTTACTCATATCGCTAGAGATTAAAGATCAAATAAACCTTGTCGGCTTATCTATGGGCGGCGCAGTCGTCACTCATTTCACCAATCGTTTTCCTGAGCTGGTCAAAAAAGTCACCCTGATTGACCCTTTGCTTCACACGCCTAATCGTACCGACCTAACGCTTGTACAAACACCCGGTTTAGGGGAATACCTTGCGACTACGGTCATTGTTCCAAACATGATCAATGGCGCCGCTGAGTTCGTCTATGACCCAGACAGTTTTCCTAACTGGGCCGAGAAGTTTAGCGAACAGACACAATACAAAGGTTTCAGTACCGCACTGTTAAGAACTGCACGCTTTTTAGCCGGAAAGAACTTCAGTTCAGAATATGAAACGCTAGGACAGTCGGGTAAACCTGTACAACTCTTCTGGGGAGTTGAAGACCAGGTTATTCCAATCTCTGACGCCGCAAAAATAAAGGCCCTTGTACCGAGCTTGGAATTCCACGAGGTCGAAAAAGCGGGTCACCTACCACACTACGAGCGGCCCAATATAGTCAATCCTATCATTGAACGGTTCATAGCAAGTTAGGGAACAGCGTCTGAGATAACTCAAAGCAAAACAACGATTTCGGCCTGTCGATTTAGACAGGCCACTACGTAAGCACGCTTATTTTCACTTGAGCTAAAACAATAATCGCATAAACCAATTTCGATCTAGATCGTCTTTGCAGCCCCAGTACTGTTCACCGTATCGTTTGGCCCGTGATTCAACTTTTCGAGCGACTTTTTTAAGCCAAGGCTTCTTGTTATAGCTACCACGCCGATAACCCCCATGCCCCTCGTGATAGTTAAGGTACTGCGCGTAGGTGTTCCATTTTGATACTTTGTTGACCTTATTAGTTCGATTCATGTACCAGCCAATAAAATCAATCGCATCTTCAAAATCATCTCTGTCTGAAAGCATGCCACCGGCATCTGCAACATATTCGCCCCAAACAGGGGTTTTTGCCTGAGAATACCCATAGGCATCACTTGCTCGACCAATGGGGATAATCCACAAAACATATTCCATTGGAGGCGCAGCATCATATTTAAACGAAGATTCTTGATACATAATTGCCATCGGTATATGAACCGGCGCGCCCCACTTTTCACGCGTTGATTCCGCGGCTTCGTACCAGTCTCTTTTCTCGTAAAAAATATCGCAGATGTTTTCAGGGTTGGTAGGTGGGCGTGTCGCACAGGCACTTTGTAATATGATCAGAACCGCGATTAGACAGAGTTTCATTTAGCCGCCTTAATTTTCCAGATAAACATCACACCCAACTGAAGTAGAAGAAACGGGAGTGCGATCACAACCAATGTATTCCAACCAAGTGTGTAAATAACCACACCACTTGAAAGCGATGCAAAAGCTTGAAACCCGAAAACAAAAAAGTCGTTAAACCCTTGCACCTTAAAGCGTTCTTGTTCACGGTAGCTCTGTGGCAACAAAACTGTTCCTGAGACAAACAAGAAATTCCAACCAAGTCCTAGCACAACCAACCCGGCCCAATAGTGCATAAGGTCTTGCCCTTGCAAGGTAAGCACAATGCACACCAAATACAGAGCCAGCCCTACCAGCATAAGCTTTTGCGGGCCGAAACGTTTAATTAAGAAGCCACTAAACAGCGACGGCATAAACATCGCAAATATATGACTTTGAATCACCCATTTTGTCTCCTCAAGAGAGTGCGCTTGCATCACATGCATACTAACCGGAGTTGCTGTCATAATATAACTCATCACAGCATAGCCGATCGTTGCGGCCAACACCGCCACCCAAAACACTGGAACAGACATAATTTCAGAAAGCGGGCGCCCTCCTCCGTGCTCCTCTGTTTCCAAAACAGTCTTTTCCCTATAGGCAATTAAACAAAACCCACCCATTAAGCACACGATGGATAATAGACAAAAAGAGCCCACAAACGGCTGCTCAAAAATATCCTTCCCTAACGATGCTAGTTCCGGACCGAGCAAAGCAGAGATCAACCCACCCAATAATAGAACGGAGGCTGCGGTAGCAGTATCTTCTTTAGGAACACTTTCCATCGCTGCAAAACGATATTGTTGAATCACCGCCAATGAACCACCTAGAAAGACAGCTGCCGCAATAAAGCCCCAAAAATGATGATTAGAAACCGCCCAGGCAGCCCCTAATGCTGACAAAGAACTTGCGAGAGACGAAGCCATAAATATGGGTTTTCGACCAAACTTCTGCATCAATTTTGAAACGGGAATAACAAAAACGGCCGTCCCAACGACAATTGCGGCTACAGGCAAGGTCGCCAGCGAAGCTTCGGGAGCAAGCGACGCGCCAACTATGCCGCCAATAAATACGATCATTGGCGCAATACACATTCCCAGTGACCCTGCCAGCATCAACACCCAAACGTTACGATCAAATTTCAGCACACACTCTTCCTTACATTAACTCTTAAAACCTGAAGTTCTAAAGATGGGTCAGTTCATAAACGCTAAACGACTATATCGACTAGTGAGAAAAAAACAACGTGATTTGAATCACAATTTTATGCGCTATACCCCATATGTGGGAGGCAGTAATCGTTCAAGGGTTTATATAATTTTTAGCGTCCGGCAGACATAGATAAAACGGCAATCACTCAAGGCCAGTTTAGATCAGCAAGGACGCTACATTAACGTGATAACAATCGCTATAAAAATAATTATCGAGGGAAATACATGAGCAAGAAAACACAAGGTAATACTTATCGCCATACCGTTACCAGCCTATGCCTTTGCGCAGGTGTCGGTTTAGGTTTAGGTTTTAGCACAATTGCCACTGCCGGTGGGTCAGCAGACTTCACCATGAACGGCACTCAAATCACAGCATCAAGTATCGCGATTAACGCCAGCGAAACCAAGTCGCTGAAATACACGGGCGGCAGCACGTCGTGTACCGACGTCGAGTGGTTTGTTCGATTAGACGGCGAAAATCAATGGGATAATTTCGACCATAATAATTCGGCAACGTTAGCCGAAATTCATAGAAGTGGCAGCCATGAGTTGAAACTGACAGCCAATGGCTACGATGGCCGCTTTTTCTTCAATTTGTTCGGCTGTAATCATAGTGGCCAATACGATGAGCGCGTCGTCAACTTGGACATTGCTACACCCGGTTATACGCAAACAGAGAATCCTGTAATGCTCGTACCCGGCGTTATGGCTTGGGATAGTATTCTTGGTATCGAATACTTCTATGGCATTGCTGACATGATTCGTGACGAGTCAGATCAATCGGTCACCGATGTTTCACTACAAGCTTGGCAGAACACTGAAGATCGAGGCGCCTATCTCGCGGATCAAATTATCGAGAGGCTGATCATCGAAGATGAAAATTTCTTCGATGCAAATACCTCTATGAAGATGAACCTGATCGCGCACAGCCATGGGGCAACAACTTCGCGTATGGCCATAAACATTTTGTCGAACGAATTTGGTGACAATGCAAAAGTCTCATCATTAACAACCGTTGCTGGCCCTCACTTTGGCACGCCAACTGCTGATGGCGCATTATGGGCCGTTGAGAACTGGGGGCTAGTAGGCGATTTTCTGGGTGAAGTCGTAATCAAATCCCTTATAGGTGACTTTGCTGGAGCAGCAGTCGCATGGGCAAGTGGTCACTCAGATGACTATGGCCAACAAGAAATTATGCAAGTGCTTGAAGGCTTTACACAAAAAGGCATGGCTCGATTCAACACTTGTTATCCAAGCGTTGGCGTACCATCGAACGATAGGTACTTCATAGAAGACCCTTTGGCTGGCAATGAACCTCAGATCGAATTCCCTGAGATCATTGATGGACAAATCACGTTTGACGACTGTCAAAGCAGAGATACGGTATTTAGCAAAACCGGCCCTATCTCTATCGTCTCAACACCAAATGAAGCATATGGCGCTGACACAGGAAATGGTGGAACTTATGGAGACGGCTTGGGCAACGTTGCCAATGCTTCAGACCTAGATGCCGTACGCTATTTTTCATTTACAGGCATAGGAGAATGGAATACCTCGAGCAGTATATTTGAAATATCTGACCCTGCACTGCTTGTGATCAATTCTTTGTTCCGTCTACCAGGTGAACGTAGTGAGTGGACTTACTTCGATAATTGGGTAATCGATACAGGTAGCAAGTTATTCAGTGGTAACCCTATTGCACGAGATCAAGGCTATACCAAAGATTCCGATTCGTTTATTCCTGTTGATAGCACAAAGTTTGGTCAATATGTCGGCACTTTTGGTCCCTGGAATCATGTTGATGAAACCAACGGTATTGCCGGTATGAGAGACCCCAGTTCAGTTGATCCGATAGAAGTATACCGAGGTCACCTAAACCGACTTCAACTATCAGGTTTATGATTAACCTTAGCTAGAAGTACAGACCGTTTTGGGCCGAAAAGAACGGAGGGCATCTGTATTCGCTCTCTGTTCTTTTTAACACTGAATCAGAAAAGTAACATTTTGGAAACCATAGTATGGACACAATACCCAAACTTAAATTAGGCGCGTTTCTATTAACAGGCTTTGCTTGTAGCCTTGCCGTATACACCCAATTTGGTCACGAAAATGCGACATCAATAAATACACCTGTTGAGACGCCACTCATAACCAAGATTAATACCGAATTCTTCGCTGACGCTATTTCAACAAATAAAGATCAAACCATCGCGCCTGTGCAAGAAAGTAGCCTTGTACAAAAGTCAGTCCTAACAAGTCAAGACTACCAGTCAGCCTCAAGATACGGAGTCTTACCTGTCCATTTGGCCGATATAGCCATGGCTAGACTGTCATACGATGAGCATGGCAATTTTTTAGTCACAGAAAAGCTCAAACAACTCATTGAACAGTTATTGTCCGCTAGATCAGAAGAAGGCTATGACATTGCTGTCGCACGTATCCACGAATATATCGACATGGCACTTCCCGAAAAAGCAGCAAAACAGGCTATAGTCATTGTTGAGCAGTATCTCGCATACAAGAATAAGCTCGCTCCCCAAGACTTCTCTTTTGACGGCGAATCTGACGTCTCAGGTGTTATCCAGAAACTTAGCGCAGCGATCGAAGAAAAGAAAACCCTTCGTGCGAAACACTTTTCTGAGAGCACAGCACAAATATTCTTTGGTAATGAACAAGCCTACGATGCATTTTCACTTAGAGCGATTGAAATAAGTAACAATCCAACCTTAAGTACAGCAGAAAAAGATGAGCATATCGCTGCTCAAGAGAATTTACTTCCGGCCAAAATGGCTAAGCGATTGCGACACAAGAGACTTGAGAAAAACCTTAAAGACACTGTAAAAGCACTACAATCGTCTGATGGAAATACAGAAGAGATCTACACGCTTCGTAAGGATTTTTATGGAGAAAAAGTCGCAGACAGAATGCACTATCTAGAAGACAGTTCCGACGAATGGTTAATCAAGGTCGATCAATATAAATATGAAGAACAGAATATTTTGTCTCAAGAGCATCTAAGTTCGCTTGAAAAACAAAGTCAAATCACGCTTGCAAAAAACAGCCTGTTCAGCCCTAAAGAACAAATCAAACTGTCGGTACAAACCATTCGTGACAGGGTAGAAAATGGTCGACTACTCTAGGCAAAATTAGACGTACACCACCGAGGAACTCTGGATAGAGTTCCAGTTCTTCCAATTAATAAACGTACGTAAAAACAGATAATAGAAATTGTACGAACTGATAATTCTCAACTTATTCTATCTAAAATCATACTCAGATCACTTAGTTTAACATTTATACGTGGCTTTTTAGAGCTTTTACTCTATAGTGCATTTTTTAACCAAATCCACTACTACTCTCACGACATAATGAAAAATAATAAAAGCCAAACCAAACTATATCTAAGAGAAAACCGCACACTATTTATCGGTCAGCATGAAAAGCCTATTATCGTATCAACGGGCGCTGCGACCTTTATCCTTTCGTTGAACGAGCCTATTCGCTTTAAAACTAACGAAATGAGTAAACCAAAACCATGCAGAAGTTTATTGCTCAAAGCCGGCACCTCGGTTGTGCTTAATTTTGGCAAGGCAAATGTACTCAACTTCACACTCGACCCAACGGGGCTTGATCTGTGTCGACTATCACAACATATGGAGCAAGAAGTAGGCTCTGCATTGCTTAACGTAAGTGGTGAGGAAGCACTTATTAACCAAGCTCGTAATATTGTGAAATCAACGCAAGGAAATTCAGAACTATTCAAAATACTCATGAACCTATTAGCACTGGGTCAATGCTCCAAGTCGACTCAGAGCCGGAACATATCTCACAAACTCGATCCACGAGCGAAAAAAGTAATCGACGTCATTCAAGACACAACAAGCGAGAACCTCTCTTTGTCGGAACTGGCAAGTCGGGCAAATATGTCCCCTTCTCGATTAGTGCAGGTATTCAAACAACAAACCGGTCTGCCGGTAAGACGATATCGTTTGTGGCACCGCCTGATCACAACAGCTCACGCTGTAGGTCAGGGGCAAAACTTAACTGAGGCAGCAGTATTAGCAGGCTTCACTGACTCATCGCATTTCAATCGCACATTCAGATCTATGCTGAATATCAAACCAAGCGATATTTTCTCAATCGAGAACCCCGTTCAGATAGTCAAACCGATGACTGAATACGAACCAGCGATTCAGCTAATTAGTTAATCAATTACTTAACGAGCAACAATAAAAAAGGCCGCACCAAGCGGTACGACCTTTTTACACTCACGAAATACCTAGAAGCTTACAGTCCCATTCCTCGGAAACGATCTGCATGATTCTTGTATAGCGTTTTTGGATTAGTCTCCAACAAGTTATGCAAACCAAACAGCATGTTTGTCGCATCTAAATGGTTCATCCAGTAGTTGTCGCGAATGTTCTCACCCCAATGTTGAGAGCACTTTGCAACCACGCCATCCGTTGCTTCACCATTGTAGTATCCGATTTGATCAAACAATGCTAATAGAGGGTCACTCACATCAAGCAAGTTGGTAAACGTACCGGTGCTTCCCCATGAATAGTAATGCACACCATTCACAAGATTGCTGCCTTCTCCACAATATGAAGTCGGCTCACCATCAGGGAACTGCTCACTAAACTCGAGCGCACCTTCGGTGGTCATGAACAATATAGTCTCTAGAGCATCATTGGCGTATTCAGGGTTACCAGCCAATGCGTCTAGTACATTTCCGGTAAGATTGAGAAGGTCTTCAGCAATCCCTTCTAACGGACCGCCTACAATATTCTCTACCCCCCAATCTGCAAAACCAGAACCATAGTTAATACCGTTAATAGACGTGACTGACGCTACGATATCAGGGTCAACACCTGCAACATATCGTGACGTAGGTGAACCCAAGCTGTGGCCAACCAAATGAACTTTGCTAGCGCCCGTTTCTGGCAGTACTACATTATTGACGTAGTCTAGCAATTGCTCTCCTCGGGCGTAGGCTGTATCCCAAGCGGTTACGTTAGGGGTATATACCACTGCGTTTCCACCACGAAGTGCAGATGGGATTCCCTGGAAGTATTCAACAACCCCTATAACTTTATCAAACCCCGACACACCGTGAACCAATACAATTGGATACTGTGTGTTGTAACGGTTGTCATAGTTCGTTGCATCAACTTGTGCTTGCTCAACCAAATAAACTGCATAGTTTGCAGCGTATTTAGTATGGCACCACGCTTGATACCACCTACAGTTATTCGATGGTTTTGACGCATCGGCTTGATGTGGTACATAACTCGAGTGAGGGCTGGCCTGAGTGAGTGAACTCATAGACAGCGCGACAGAACTTACTAGTGTTAACAGCATTTTTTTACTGATCATTATTATTCTCCTTTTATTGTTTTTGATTGATATTTAATCAACCTATATCCACCTTAAAAGATTTGTAATAATCGGCACTTGTACGTTTTGATGATCATTTAGTTTAATTTCTGATAAAGCTAACCGAGTCACTAAACTGGTATATAAGCCATCACACCGCTTCTTTTTCGAATAAGATAGGTGAAGCTGAAAATAATTCAGAAACAAAATAATAAAGTGGTACGAGAACAAAATGAGCCCGAAATTTATTACAACATTACTACTAATGGGCGTCACAGCCATACTTGCAATTAATTGGTACGACAGTGACGACGCGAACCCCACACACTCCGCGAACACCCTGCAGAACCCTGTTTCAAACCAGGTCGCCCCAGAACAACAACTAAGCCTTGCTCCCAATAACGCAGTGGTAGCACAACCAAACCTGATTGCACCTAGCGTTCATTTTGATAACTATCATTCTAAACACGGCCCGCTAGCCCACTCCTTACGAGGCACAAGCATTCCGGCAGCATTTACTCTAGGACCTAACGGCCATCTAGTAGTCACCCCGTCAATCAAGTCAGTTATCGAATATTTCCTATCCGCAACCGGTGAAGAACCGCTTGAAACAATCGTGGCGCGAATTGAAGAGTTCTTCTCTCAACACCTCAAAGAACCCGCTCTCGGTGAATCATTAGACATACTTGCTCAATATATCGGCTACAAGGAATCGCTATTGGAACTAGAGAAAGACCTAGCCGAGAATATCGAGCTGAGTGGAAAAACTAGTGACTACCAAACGATGTTCCAGTACCGGCGCGAAGCGCGAATGAACTCGCTGTCGCCTGAAATTTATGACGCATTCTTCGCCAAAGAAGATATGGCTGACAGTTACACAGCAGGCCTGCTAGAAATCAACAGAGACAAGTCCTTGACGCCTGAACAGAAGACCGAACAATCGATAGGGCTTGAAGGCTTACTTCCACCTGAAGAACGAGCCCACAAAGAGGCAGAGCGAACGCGTGAAACCTTGAATTCACAAATAAACGAAGCGAGAAAAGAGGGTGCTACTGACGAGGAAGTATTCCAAATGCGTTCAGAGATATATGGCTTTGACGCCGCTGAACGCTTTGCTGCAGCAGACCAGAAAAAGGCAAAATGGAATAAACGTTTTTCTGAATATCGAGCTCAAAGACAGAACATTCTATCAAATAGCGGCCTATCCGACGCAGACAAGGCAAATGAGATCTATACTATTCAAACGGAGCTATTCAACGAAAGAGAAAGACGGCGCATTACGACTCTCGACAAAATAGCTGATCAACAAGCCAAACCATAGAATCCAAGGTTACTCACAATGCCTAGTTTGGATGACGCGCCAGCAAGCTCACATTTGTATTTGTGGAAAAAGCGGACGCTATATATTGGTGAATTAGAAGATGCGCTCCACGTAACACAAGGTGCCGCGACGCTGTCGGTTTCTCTAGATATGCCGGTATCGTTTCAAACCGACGACATGCTCGAACCAGAACTCTGTCATAGTCTATTATTACCTCCCGGACAATCAGTCACGATACATACAAAAGGCTCTCGTGTCGCAAACTGTAACTTAGATGCGCTCGGGCGTGATTACCATGCACTTCTACCGTATGCCAGTAAGCACAACAAAACTACTGGATTTGCCTTAAGCAATGAAGACAATCTAAAAGAGTGCTTTTCTACCATGTTTGACTCTCAGTTAAGCTCACAAGAAGCATACAATCACCTCGAGTCTTATCTTCAAGCTCCGACTAATCACGACGCTACCCCTCTTCGTATTGACCCACGCATTGAACAGATAATTGACTACATTCAAGAAACCGTTAATGAGCATGTGAGCGGCGAAGAGCTGGCTGAATCCGTCAATCTTTCGATTCCACGGCTAGCTCAATTATTCAAACAGCAGACAGGTATTCCTATTCGACGTTACCGATTATGGCACCGCCTTTATGTAACCGCTCATTATGTTGGTAAGGGTATGAATTTAACTGACGCAGCCATAGAAGCAGGATTCACTGATTCGTCTCACTTTGCTCACACCTTTAGGTCTATGCTGGGAATGACGCCGTCTCACATTCTATCTCAGGTCAACAAGACACGTATTGTTATTGAATAACGGAAATACGGAAATAAAAAAAGGGAGCTAAGCGCTCCCCCTAAAATTGCTGAACAAATATGATAGATATAAAACAAAGCTAGAATTTTGTCTTAATTCCACCGGTATAAATGCTCAGCATTCACACAAATCAGATGACTCAGTTATGAGTAAGCCATCTAACTCTCTGGAGTATGTGAAACCTCAAGATCAAAGATATAGAGTAACTGACATCAGCTATTGTACGTTTTGATGGTTCCACACTTATATTCTCTTCAAGTGATAACCAGCGCACAAAGAGCTGAATAATTCGACTATATACAACATCATCAGCTCTCTCGCATGGTAACTAAATTAGCGCCTTATAGATCCATCACCCTAAAACGGCTCGCATGGTTCTTGTACAGAGTTTTAGGATTAGTCTCTAACAGGTTATGTAAACCAAACAACATATTGGTTGCATCGAGATGGTTCATCCAGTAATCGTCACGAATATTCTCACCCCAATGCTGTGAACATTTGGCAACGAGTCCGTCACTAGCTTCTCCATTGAAATAGCCTAACTCATGCGTAAGCGCCAAGAGTGGGTCGCTCACATCAGCGATATTAGTCAGTGTTCCTGTACTTCCCCAAGAGTAGTAGTGAATACCGTTCACTAAATTAGCTCCCGTGCCACAGTAGGTTGTGGGCTCGCCATCGGGAAACGCTACCGAGAATTCCAAAGCACCTTCTGTTGACATAAACTTAACAGTCTCAAGCGCATCGTTCGCATATTCAGGGTTACCGGCTAGCGCATCAAGCACGTTGCCTGTCAGGTTTAATAAATCGCCTGCAATTCCTTCCAAAGGGCCACCAACTATATTTTCAACGCCCCAGTCAGCAAAACCTGATCCGTAATTTATGCCATTTATGGAAGTTACGGAGGAGACCATTTCAGGCTCAACCCCTGCAACGTATCTTGAAGTTGGAGACCCCAAACTATGCCCTAGTAAATGAACCTTACTTGCACCGGTCTCAGGTAACACCACCTGCTGAATGTACGCTCTTAGCTGTTCACCTCGCTCGTAGGCTGTATCCCAAGCCGTCAAATTGGGTGTATATACAACAGCATTACCATCTCGAAGTGCCGAAGGTATCCCTTGAAAGTATTCGACCAAGCCAAGCACCTTATCAAAACCAGATACCCCATGTACCAAAACTATTGGATACTTAGCGTTGTATCGATTCGCGTGATTAGCCGCATTTACCTGCGCTTTTTCCACCAGGTAGTCGATATAAGCGAGATCGTACGCGGCAATGCACAGAGCTTGGTACCACTTGCAATTGTATTCAGGCGAAGCCGGTACTTCTATCGGTGCCTGATACCCGTCATGCGCTTGCCCCTGGGCCAAAGAGGTAAACAACATCAAAGACCCGGCACAAGCTACAGCCTTGCTCACAGTGCGTTTCGTCGTCGTGTTTTTTGATTTAAATTTAAACATGTTTTCTCCTTTTATTTTTATCTTTTAGAAACTACAGCTGAATGCATCAACGATCAGTTAAGTTATTCAGCAAGATAAGCTTAGAGAAGAACATAAGGTATGAAATTGTACGATCTGACAATCAGTCACGTAATTTTGAAATAAAGAAGACCTACATCACAAAACTCTCATTTTTGGCACGCATAACAGGAATATAGCTCAATTTATTCACGTTTTTATAACTTGTTTTGCATTTTACCGACAAACTCAGATGCATGTTCATCACACTCTTCTGTGATTATTCTGATCTGATTGGGCTGACTTAAGATGCTAGATGGTTTCATTCCCAACATATTCTGAAAAGTATGGCAAAAATGGGAGGAATCAGAAAAACCCGCACTAATGGCAGCAGTGGTTAAATTCCCAGATATCCCCATCAACTCAGACGTCACATATAAACGATGCCATAACCGATAACGCCGAATAGGCACACCTGTTTGCACTTTAAAGTTATGTACAAGTTGTGGGACCGATAAATTAACGTGCTCAGCGAGAGACTCTATCGATAGATTGTCGCTAATATTTTGCTGAATCATATCAATAATGAGCTCAATTCTAGGGTCGATTCTGAAATCTAGTTTTAGTTTACGCTCTGACGGCAATATTAAATCATCTAGAATTTTGTACGTTTCCGAAGAGCTATATTGACCCTTGTACAAGTCACGAAAGCTCCGAATGTACGCTGATTCATTGCGTATATTATATGAGATTGCATTGCTTCCAGAACCTACTGTCTGCATTTCGCCCAATAGAGCAGCATAGTCTTGCCCAAGTGGATCCAGCATACAATCAACGACAACCGCATTCCCTGTATCGACAGTAAAATTGACGTTTGGAGGCACCAAGATACTATTGCTTCTAGCACATAGTCCATCAACATCAAGCTTTAGGTCTAAGGGTTTATCCAAACTTATCAACAGCGATGCTGCACCTTGCGAAAGGCTAATCGGCTCGAATAAGGGGCCTATGTATAATGTTCGTTTCTTCCATAAATAAAGAGACGATGGGCTTTGTTTTGTTGTCATAGCGGCTGTCAACTTAGTCGTATTTTTTATATTTGTAATTGCAAACAACTAAGACCAACTTTATAGCGTACACCTGTACTTGTCACAACATATCGCTAACTAACATTTCGTTTCGTGATGTGATCGTCTACTAGGGTATTAATTCGCCCCCTCCATCAATTCATACAAGTTTCTGAACATTCTTCCGGTTTAGTTTTTAAAAGGCTCAGAGAGTATTAATAAAAATTGAGCCAATTTCTAAAACAGAATCAAATATAATAAGGACCCACTATGAAAAAGTTAATCATCACCACTTGTGCCCTGCTGGCACTGGCTATTTCGCTCCCCAGCTCAGCCCATATATTCAACTCAGGCAAAACCAAACACCCTATCATGCTTGTTCCAGGTATTTTCGCGTTTGATACCATTGCCATTATTGACTATTGGTACAATATTCCTGGACCAATGGCAATGAAAGGCTCCACAGTACATGTTGCCAAAATAAACGCCTTTGACAGCTCCGTAATTCGAGGTGAAGAATTAATCGCTCAGATGGAAGATATCATTGCTGCTGCCCCATGGTGGAAGCCGGTATCTAAATTCAATATTATGGGACATAGTCAAGGTGGCATGACCGCACGTTATGTCATGGCGGTTCGCCCTGATTTAGTCGCGTCAGTCACTACCATGTCAACACCACACACGGGCTCTCCTATCGCAGATTTGGTAACGGATACCTTCCCTCCAGGAACCATTCAGGGAACACTATTCGAAGACTTTGCTGATGCGGTAGGAGATATAGTCAACACCTTATCTAACAATCAACAATCTGAGTCAGATATCAGAGCAATGCTAGGCGAGTTCAACGCAGCTGGCGCGGCATCATTTAATGCAAGCTACCCTGATGGTTTGCCAACAACCGAGTGTGGCACTGGCCCATCTTCAGTTACTATCGGTGGTTACAACATTCCCGTATTCTCATGGGGTGGAAAACGCCACCTAACAAACCCTCTTGATATCTCTGACGCACTATTCGCAATCACAGGCTTAGCCTTCGATTCAGGCGTCGCGAATGATGGCATTACCGGCGTCTGCGCCAACCATTTTGGTACCGTGCTTCAAGATGGATACAAGTGGAACCATTTAGACGTCAACAATCATGTTTTGGGTTTAGCTAACTTGTTAGAAACCGACCCTAAAACAGTGTTCAAGAACCACGCTCACCGTTTGAACCACCTCGGTCTATAACGGTTTTTATTTTGCGTTAAATCAAGGCCGCAGCAGTGCCCTACGACATGCTGCGGACTTTCTCTAGTTTGAAATAGCGAGTTCTATCAATGAAAAACAAACCCACTAAAGCCTTCATTCAGAGTAGCGCCATACTAACAGTCACAGGTGGACTGTTTGCCCTAGCGCTGTCGTCGGACTTATTCCACTTTGACACCGAAGAGCATTTCTCCCACCAACATACTCCAGAAAGCATGGAGGTCAGAAAACTCAGCGAAAAAGCGTATCAACAGTTTGATCACGCACACCCGCATCATGCAGAACACGAAGAGGAGGCTCTACCTCATTCACTACAGGGCGCAGAATATCACTTTCATGCGAAGACAGATGAAGAGGGCAATTTGCTTGTAGATTCCGACATAAGGGAGCTATTCGACTTTTATCTTGCCGCTATAGACGAAGAAAAACTGGATAAAATTCTATTACGAATAAATCATGCCTTATCTGAACAACTTAGCGATGCCAACTTGCAGCACGCCCAATCAATTTTAAAAAAATACATTGAATACAAGATTTCGTTAATTGAGTTAAACCAAAGCTTCTCTACAGACTCAACCACCGAAGTTTCTATACTTAAACAACAACAGGAGTATGTGCAGCAATTACGACGTGACCTATTAGGAACAAACGTAGCAGAAGCTTTTTTCCAACACGATGAAGCATACGCTGACTACATGCTGAGCCGAATGGAAGTCACGCAGAACCAAACGCTGTCTGAGCAAGAAAGAAAGCTCGCCTTAGCTGAAGCAGAGTTAAACCTGCCAGAAGAAATGAGACAGGTTAGAAAAAAAGTAAGTCAGCACGCTGAACTCTCAGACAAGATAAAGACAATGCGATTAAAAGGCGCATCTGATTCAGACATCTTCGAAGCTCGCTCCGAAACACTGGGAAACCATGCCGCGGGCAAACTGGCTAAACTAGATCAAAGAAGAGCTGAATGGAAACAACGACTAGCAGATTACGCCGCCGCTAGAAATGAAATCAAAGCCTCAGGGTTGAGTGATCAAGACCAACTTCTTGCTTTGAATGATTTGGTTGATAGGCGATTTCAGGGGCGAGAAAAAATACGGGTCAGAGCGTTAGACTCTGAACTGTAAAGGTAAGTTTCTCAATACACACTACGACAGAATCGTTTGGTAATTAAGATACGACAAAGTCGCTTGGTGTTAACAAAATAATTTGTATCGGCTCAAACCCGATCTTACATTTTAAAATGCGGAGCACGACATAGCCGTACAGCACTCATAGGCAAAAAGTCTGCAAACTCGTCGTTCAGTTGCGATAGCGGAGCTAGAATATTCTGGCCACTACTGGTCTGATCATTTATATCGGAAATATGAGAGAAGCGGGTCTCGATATAGCGACATACGCCGCCCGAGTAGCGAAGCGGCCGGGCGCGCTCTATAGAACCTAATATCGTTTGTTCAAATTTTCCTGATAAATGTGTTCAGAACCGATTGGTAAAGTATATGTTAAGCCGTCATACCCAAGCGTCAACCCAGTTGGGCGAACCTTCTTTACACCTCGCATAAAAACCCATTCCGCGATTTTGTTCGGGGGCGCGGGAACAAGGTGATAGAGAACCAATTCTTTGACCTTAGCCTCATTAGCCACTTCAGCGGCCTCAACTGGCGAGGTGTGATAATCCTGTATATCAAACATGATTTTTTCTAACTGACTATTACCTACCTTGCCAGACTCAACTTCCATTTGTTTTACAATATGCCGAGACAAGCTTTCATGAAACAATATATCAGCATCTTTTGAATACTTAATGGTGCTATCAACCTTAGTGGTGTCTCCACTAATGACAACTGAGCGGCCTTTAAAGTCAAAGCGGTACCCAACAGCGGGATGAATCGGAGAGTGATTGACTTCAAACATAGTGACTGTTAATGAACCATCATCAAAAGCGACGATCGACTCGTCTTCGATCAAAACTTCTTTAGCTATCATCCTTCCAATATTAGGGTTTAGGTAGTCTTCACCATGATGCGCTGTTCGATAATGGCTATCCAATCCATAGGCTAAACCAAAACCCGCGACAACTTGCTTAACACCTACAGGCCCGTAAACTTCCAGTGGTTTTTTGCGTCCCTGTGCCCAAGTCATCATATTAAACTCACCAAGGTCCCCCATATGATCCGAATGATAGTGCGTGAGAAAAACGGCCCCCACGCGGTCAGAAGGAATTCTCCAAAGCCCGAGGTTGTTAGTGCTACGGTTACCCGTATCGACAATATAGAACTTACCTCCAGCAATAACCATAATGCATGCCGCAGCTCTATCTTTGATGGGCATTGGTGCTGCGCTTCCACATAGAATTACACGTAACGCATCGTCAACAAATAGGTCATCTGGAGACTTAGACATTCTTTGGCTAATCTCTCTCTGCATTAACTGATCTTGTACTGCAGGCACTTGTACAAGAAAGACCCCCGATGCAACTATAAGCCCTAAGGCACCGAATATATAAAGAAAAAGCTTCATTTCCTGTGTTCCTATAATTGATTTTCAGATCAAGCCGCCCTATACAAATGCAAAGCTTGATATCTACTTGAGGTTTATTAAATCAGAAACTTTATCGGGCCAAAATGCAGTGGGCTCTAACTTGTACAGATTAGTCTGTATCTGTATTGCTTACTCGTATGAGCAACGTACTTATGAAGTCAAAATCAATCCATAAATTGCTAGGGCATGTTGATGCGTTTATTACGATCGGCACCTATGTTTAGCTTTACGATAGAAGCAGAAAAAAACGGCAAATATTAAGATCAATCCAACCAACACATAAGGGCCATTACGCATCACGATCAATTTTGCGGAATAGAGTGTGGCTTGATTAACGTAGTTATAACCTTCTGGCATCTTCAACACGCCATGCTCTTTTTCGTAAAGTGCGTAATCATCGATCAGTAGTGAATACAAATCAGGCATTTCCAATCGCAAATCTTTCGACTCCCCAGGATCAGTCGTGATGTTGTACAGGTGCCACTCCCCATCTCCTAAAGGAGGAAGATTCCTTAGTAACTTATAGTCCCCCTTATAGAGGGCGGAATTACCAGAGAGCTCATACCCTATGTACTTATCTTTATCATGCGAACGTTCGGCTTTCCCTTCTAAAACAGGTACTAGACTGCTACCGGTAATCGGCATCACTGCTTTGCCCTTGTAATGTCCTTTATGGCCCTGAGTCCCAGTAAGTTGAAGTATCGTTGGCACAATATCCTTAATGTAAGCAAAGCTTTTCTCAATCTGATATCTTTTTATACCTGGGCCCGAGACAATTAATGGCACTCTCACTCCCCCCTCGCCAGCGAAGAATTTGTAGTGCTTACCTGGGCTCGCTGCGGCGCTTGCCCAACTTGGCCCTATAGCGGTATACGAACCTTTTTCTCCAAGCGCGTCTACATTGGTGTTGTAGTGAAATTTCACCCACGGGGAAACAGAAATTACCTGTAAGGGGTCAGAGGGCTCGGGACCATTATCTGAAAGGAAAATAAAGATGGTGTTTTCATATTCGCCCACGTCCTTCAAATACGTTATCAAGCGGCCCAAATGATAGTCCATGGCATCTAACATACCGGCATACACAGCCATTCGTCTCGCATAATAAACCTGTTCTTCTTCAGACAATGTTTGCCAATCTCTGGTGCTTAGCATATCGGTCAATTGAGTGTCGTCAGGTATCAATCCAATATCAATTGCCTGTATAAGTCGCTCTTTCCGTATCGACTCCCAACCTGACCTATACCTGTCATGATATTTTTCGACAAATTGCTTAGGCGCTTGAAGAGGAATATGCACCGCTTGAAAACCAATATACGTGAAAAACGGTTTACCATCTGTTCGATTTGATTCTATAAACTCGACCGCTTTATCAACAAAATACTTTGATGAATAAAAATCATCTGGCAGTTGATGCTCTTGGCCATCCGCATACCAATGCGCTTTGTCATAAGTAGGTAAGTAACTTCGCTGTTCCCAATTGTCTGCTCCGGTATCACCCAAAGCAATTGTGCGCTCAAACCCGCGATTATAAGGCCTTTTCTCTGGAGCATTGCCGAGATGCCACTTTCCCACGTGATAAGTATGGTAGCCGTTATCCCGAAGCATGGTTGCAATGGTTACAACCTGATCATTCAAAACACCGTCATAACCGGGCATTCCTTTGTGCTCAAAGGGCATGGTTATATCCATATTACCAAGTCCATTAAGATGATTGTCAACACCTGTCATGAGCATTGAGCGTGTCGGAGAACAAGAGGCAGTAACATGGAAATTAGAGAATCGAACACCATCAGATGCTAGGGCATCAAGATTTGGCGTATCTATCTCGCCACCATATGAGCCAAGATCACTGTAACCTACATCATCACCAACAATCAGCACGATATTTGGCTGTTCAGCCTTTGAGGTAATCGAAAGAAAGAGCCCCCAGAAGACTAGAAAAGAATACTTTATGTATTTCACTTAACGCACAGCTCTATACGACTTTGGCCCCATTGGCGTGTCGACATAGCCGTTTATTCGATCGCCTTCAATCGTCCCTCCATAGCTTAAAGTGAATGATGTAAAAAATTTTCGTTTAACTATATCGAAGGAAAAAGTACTACCATCTATCACGATATTCTGCATATCGAGCTTTTCTTCTTCGCCGCTATAAACACCTTTGTAGTTTCCAGGTTTTCCGCTGACCTCGATTTTTACAAGCTCAACGCCCTTGGTAGTGGGCACATAAAAATCCCAAGGCCCCAACAAGCTCGTCTCGTTACTCAGTACAAAAGTGGAATGTGCCGCAAGGGTGCTAAGGGTTAACGCATAAGTGAAAACTCTAATTGATTTCAAACGTGACGCTAGAAAACGGCTGAAAGTGCTTTTCATAAGATACCTTTTATTTTTGAGTAACGAGTAGCCTATCGATGACAAGAGAAGTGCAAACTGAGTTATCTACTTGTGGCCTATTAAATCAGAAATATTAGTATGCCAAAATGCACCTGTCACTAACTTGTACAGATTGGTCTGTATCTGTATCGTTTAACCGAATCTGCAAGGTATTTGTGTCATGGTAAGTAAGCCGCCAGACTGAATTTATTCCGGTGATTCGTTAACGACTAGATAAGCGATAGATGAAACGAAAAAAACAAACTGATTTTTCTAAGCAAACGATTAGCGAAGCTTTTTGCAGATTGGTTCAAAGATGCGATTTTGACAGAATAACAATTTCACAGATATCGGCCGAAGCCGGTATGTCACGTGCCACTTTTTATCGCCATTTTAATACGCTTGAGTCTATTGTTAAGTATACGACTGACGCCCTTATTCAAGAGGGCCTGACCAGGCTTTCGGCGCTTGATTCACCAAGACTAGAAGATTTAATACGTTGGAGGCTTGAAGTAGCCAGAGATCTTCGTTATTTAACCGGTCTTGAGGAACATCCCGCGATCAAAGATATTTTAGAAACTGTGCTGCCAGATAGACTACAAAAACTTAGTCATATATTAGATTTTCAGACGCCTTACAAATTCACCTTCAACCAAGCCGGATTTCAGGCAGTGATTAGTCAGTGGGCAAAAAATGGATATGTAGAAACAGTTGATGAAATGAGTGCCATTATTATGGATTTACTAGGTTCGTACCAAACAAAAGATACTTAGTAACCAAGTTGTGGATATAGTGAACATTGGCGCTAGTAAAAAAGAGGGAGCGTCGCTATTACTTAGTTGAGCGCCAGCTTACTTGTCTTTTGATAATGCCTAGTCTGCTTAGGAAACATTTGAAATGTAACTATTCAGGTCGGAAGTGGTTAATAATTCCACTTCAGCAGTTTAACTGAACGCCTTATTCGCGGGCACTTATGATGTCCAGGAATGTCCGCTCTGGGTATAGGAAGTATAAACCACCTTTTTGCTCTTCTAGCGAAGCATCATATCCGAAATCCCCTCACTCGTTTACCGCTCAAATCTCAATTTTCACCATCAGGCCAGTCCAAATCACTCTAATAAGGCTCGTCTTGGCGTAAAGTCACTGATTGATGGCTCACTGGATGTAAGCTGCCCCACCGCTACATTTGAAAACTAGCAGTGCTGGCTTTGCGCTTGTCAGTCAAAGAGACGACTCTGCGATGTATCGAAGAGGCTGAGAGTCATTGGCGGCGCTCGCTCTGGTGGCAATTCGCGCTGCTTGGCGGCATTCACTTTGGCCGCTTTTTGCTTAAGGTGCTTGAGAATCTGCTCAATGACCTTGGGGTCCTCAATACTGGCAATGACTTTGACTTGCCCGCCGCAGTGTTCACAGACCTCGATGTCGATGTTGAACACTCGTTTGAGGCGTTGCATCCAAGTCATGGCGCGATGGTGCTCTGCGGGGCTCTTGTCGTGCCAGTCGGTATCGAGGCCTTCCGATTTGTCGGGCCTCTTGCCCCGTTTAGCTGGCGTTACATCAACTCGGTGCTTGCTATTGGGGGCGAATACTCCGTGGAAGCGTGTGAGGTTGACTCGCGGCTTGGGTACCAACGCTGCCAACTTAGCAATGAAATCTAAGGGTTCGAAGATCACATGCGTTGTGCCATTGCGATAGGCCGTCTTCAGTTCGTAGCGAACTTGGCCGTTGGTGGTCAATGCCAGGCGTTTCTCTGAGACGGCTGGGCGACTGATGTAGCGACACAGCCGTTCCAGCTTATCGCGCTGATGTGCTTCGGCCATCACACCGGCATGTAGCGAGAAACCGGCGTGTTTGGCCACTCGGCTGTGGGTGTCGGCCTTATCTTCTCGCCCAGGCAAGGTTTGCAGGGTGAAAACCTTGCGGCCTTGCTGAGGGCCGGTAGCGATGCGGTAAGTCACCGAAGAACCGTGCAGTTGCGTCAGCACATCATCAGCATCCTCGCCTCCTTCCAACGTTAACCAGGTATTCTCGGCATCTCGCTCCAACAGGCCGCGCTGTTCCAGGCAGCGAGCGACCCGGTGGCTGAGGGTGTTAACGAGCGCATTGAGCTCCTGGTGAGTGGGTGCCTTGACCCTATGGAATCGCTGTTTGCCGTAGTCGTCTTCGACGTAAACCCCATCCAGAAACAACATGTGAAAATGCACATTCAAGTTCAGAGCAGAACCGAAACGCTGGATCAACGTCACTGAGCCGCCTTGTGCGGTGGCCTTAGTGAAACCCGCTTTCTTAATAAGGTGGGATGAAAGTGTGCGGTAGACGATGCTCAAGACCTTGCCCATCAACTCTGGTTGGCGAGCCAGCAAGAATCGCAATTGAAAAGGAAAACTCAGTACCCACTGGCGAATGGGTACCTTAGGAAACACTTCATCCACCAACAGAGCCGCACTTTCTGCCATACGCCGAGCACCGCAGCTGGGGCAAAAACCTCTGCGCTTGCAGCTAAATGCCACCAAGCGTTCATGGTGGCAATCCTCGCAGCGCACACGCAAAAAACCATTATCTAGCCGACCACATTGGAGAAAATCCTCGAATTCTCTCTGAACGTAACGCGGCAAGCTTTGTCCCTGGTCATTTAAAGAAGACTTAAAGACAGGATAGTGCTGCTGAACCAATTGATAGAGAAGCGTCTGTTCGGGCCGATGACGTTCATAGTTCGGTACCTGACTCGCCCTGGCGTTCCTTGCCGGTGACATGAGCATCTTCCTTGATACTGTCTATATAGACAGTATATAGAAGAAGTTTCTAACTGACGATCAGGAATAATTCTGGGCACAAGTTTTTAGTCCACTATTCACCATGAACCGATGTCATTTTATGAAAGAATGCTTATCAGCTTTGCCTCATGAACCGAAGGGCCAAAAGGTTCGCTTTGAGGTAAAAGCGCTACTTATTTGATCGCTAGATAACCCAAGCAAAATCCCGAAAGCGATACCTTTTTGTTTCAGTAAATTATTAGATTTAGGCAACGATTTTGAGCAAAGGTGAATTTTTAGTGTCCGTTAAAGCAGAAGAACTTCAGCTTTAACACTGACCCCAAAATATATGTCATTCGTCTCACTCTCTAAAAGTAAACTTTTTCTGCACCAGAGCTAAACGGTACTATATAATGGTATCATTTTCTTGATGTTGGTACTATATTCTAGTATCGTTATATTCCATGAAAAGAAAACACCTAAAAACACTTGAGTTAATATATTCCCGCCCTGTGAATGGGTCTATCAAATGGAAGGACATCGAGGCTTTATTTATTGCGCTTGGTGCTGACGTCGAGGAACGAGAAGGATCTAGAGTGGGAGTTTTCTTGTTTGATGAAGTGAAAATATTTCACAGACCACACCCATCACCTGA
>ENA-OSET01001406-OSET01001406.1-sediment-metagenome-genome-assembly--contig:-NODE-1406-length-25060-cov-23.150582_pt1 | contig 25060 bp, 26 predicted proteins | sample MGYA00237882_ERZ534229 | MGnify/ENA primary metagenome ERZ534229 (study PRJEB26408, sample SAMN06266212) | sediment metagenome | isolation source: Hudson Canyon methane seep mesocosm | place... | reverse complement strand
GGGTGGACTTGAAGCATGCAAAATTATTAGAAGCAATCCGCAAACAGAGGATCTTAAAATCATTATGCTGTCGGCAAACGCTTCTAACATACAAGCAGAAGAAGGATTAAAGGCTGGTGCTAATTTATACATGACAAAGCCATTTGTTATTGCTGAACTAAAAGAAGCCGTAAAAAACATCATCCTAAAAGCATCAATATAGTACATACCGCAATATAAATACAAAGTAATAGCGCGCCTGCTGTTCTTGCTTCCTACTTGTAAATTAGAATTTACAGGACACGTAGAAAGTGTGTAATTTCTCACTTCAAAAATACAGCTAAGCAAGCCTACTCCCCGCTATTAGCTTTTAATAAAGAATTTACAACAAATTGTATAAGCGAGAAATATGGACATAATGGGGACAATAGAAAAAGTAGCAGACGGCATTTTGCATTTGCGTTGTGACAATATTGATAATTGTTTTGTAAATAACTTTACAGATAGTCATGCACAAGAACACAAAATACAAAAAGGCAGCGTATTAATTGTTAATCCAGTGTCGTGCAATCATAAATGCGAGCCAAGCAATGACTGTGTAGAGCACTTCAAGCATGCATCCTTTGTTGTAAACGATATACGTAACGACAAAGAGTTTAAAGAAAAACAGCATCTACAAGCGGCTTTTGGCAAGCAAGATACAGCACTGTTCGCAAATTATGAAGACGCACACAACTGGAGCCTTGCAAAGCTAACGAAGCAGTGATTGCACAAGACAACTTGCCAGCACACCGTGCAGCCTAACAACCAATAACATATTGAAATAACTAGGCATAGCTCTTACTAATTCGCCTAAGCAAACCACAGTAACTTGCACATTAGTTACACACTGTTTTTTACCGTATATATCCACTTGATATTTATAGTCTATTTTTTAGAGTTACTATTGAGTGGGAATAAACCCTACGCAACTAGACCCCCTCATGAACTAGGATTACTAAGAACATAAAATCAGTCCGTTAAACACTACATTCACCGCCCTATTTTAAGGGTGTTGACTGTGCACTTTATAGCACCCCCCCCTTTGTATGGGTGTTCAGTTTATTTTTATTTTGCTAGCATTTAGGTATGTTATATCAGCTAAAAGAGCCAATTCATACTCACATTGATGAGGTGTCTCATGGCGTATTCCATTTCATCTTAGATGAAACAGATAAATTATCTGGCTGTGGCGCCTATTTGCTAGATTATGTAGAGAACCATCCTATTTCAAGTGAAAGCAAACTATTGCTTGATATACAATCACCCTATTTTTCAATGCCTTGCGATGATATTTTTCTACAAGCGGTATCTCATTTTGAGTCCATCGCATATATCATCGGACATAAGGTCAACTCTGAATTCCTAAAGAGTCACGCCTTGCATCTGCATGACAAAAACATAAACGCTCACTTTTTTGCTGATTATAGTGAGGCTTATATGTGGTGTATGACGGACTCATAATAACGCGTCATTTATTCCTTTCTAAAATTCGTTTATCATAAAAACACGTCTTTACACATTCAACGCTAGGAATTTTAGTATGGAAAAATGCTATGAATATTTCAATTGCAGCCAAAAACAGTGTGCAGCCCATACTGAAGAGGTCATTTGCTGGGAAATTGAAGGGACCTTATGTAACACCGCACACATAGAAGGATTCCAAATGTCACTGCAAGAATTAACTAGCGATAGTTCAAAATGTGACCACTGTATCTATAAAAAACAGCTCAGTGATCCTGATATGAAATACGATAAAGAACTAAACTATCCTTAAACTTTAGTAATATCAAAGTGTGTCCTAAAGACACAACACAGCCTATTTTTAGCAAATAAAACGTATACCTTCCGTTAATAATTTATGTAGACTATGATTTATGAGATCAATACCACTAGAAAAAATTACTGATGGGATTTACTATTTGGCATTAAATAATGCTGATGTCGAATGTGTGCTGACTGATGGCAGGCTTGATATGGCTTCAGTTTTTCACGGAGTGCCTAAAAAGAGTACTCTTTTAATTGAACATCCGTCGGGGCAAGCACTACAAAATCGATATTTAGCGGGTAATACTCCCGCCATTAATTTCGAAAACATTGCCTATATTTTATCTGGCGATACTCAATCTCATTTTAATGAAAGCGAACATATTAATGCCCTCGACAGCTTCTACTCTAATGTAGAATCATTTGATAATTATGGTAGTGCACTCGATTGGGCGATGACCTTACGACAAAACCATCAATAGTGTGTAAATAACTAATAATAACTTATATCACAAACGTCATTAGTAGCACTCTCTTACTAATTATTATGCCTCTAGCCTGTACTGATATTGTAATGACGCTTTATCCTTAGTTTTTATTAAATAAGATTATATTGAGCCTATTTGTTAGTATATGGTCATCAACTGTCACAATAAGACTTATCGCAATGAAATCATTTCAATGGGGAAGCAACTATTTAACAGGGATTTTATTAGTTGATGAGCAACATAAAGAGTTAGTCAGCCTGATCAATAAAATGGGCGACCAGCTATCTGAAGGTGAAATAATTTTTAGTGGGGTAGATGCCACATTCCAGGCTCTTGCAGCCTATGCTAAACGTCATTTTACTGAAGAACAAGAAATGATGGCTCAGGCCGGCATTGATCAACGACATCTAGATAGCCATATTCAAACGCACCAATCATTTCTACAGGAAGTGTCTTCATTACATACCGAGGCATCACCTGAGACCCCTGCAGCTGTAGAGTATTTACTTGATTTTCTCATCCATTGGTTGGCATACCATATTTTAGTAACTGATAAGAATATGGCGAGACAAATCGAACTCATCAAGTCAGGTATGAGTTCTGAACAAGCTTTTGCTCAAGAAGAACAAGAGGCAAATAGTGCAACAGAGCCTTTAATTACGGCTCTAAAGGGTTTATTTCACCAAGTTTCAATGCGTAATAAAGAGTTAGCAGAACTAAATAAAACCCTAGAAAAACAAGTTAAAGATCGTACACGATCATTATCAGAAGCAAATATACATCTAGAACAGTTGGCATTAACTGATGTATTAACAGGACTACCAAATCGCCGTTATGCCATGCAGCAACTAACACTGATATGGAATGACAGCCTTAACAAGAATATACCCATCGCCTGCCTGATGATTGATGCTGACCACTTTAAACAAGTAAATGATAGCTATGGCCACGATGCAGGCGACACGGTGCTAAGTGAGCTGTCAAAAACATTACTACATACCGTTAGAACAGATGATACAGTCTGCCGATTAGGCGGTGATGAATTTATTATAATCTGCCCAAATACCGATTATGAGGGTGCAATGCACGTTGCTGAGCTTGTTCTTCAAGCCGTATCATCTTTAAATATCTCCGTTGGTACTGGGACTTGGCATGGTAGTGTTAGTGTGGGTGTCGCTATTAACACAGCTGAAATGACCGCATATGAAGACTTAATAAAAGCAGCTGACAGTGGTGTTTATCTTGCCAAACAGGATGGTAAAGGCTGTGTCAGAGCAACATGACAACACGTAAATATAAAACACTTTCGTGAAAAATTTATCTCTCTAGAATCAGTACTGAGACCAGCCTAGCTAATAACAATTCACTCTCGCATCTATTAGAAATCGCAAAACCTAATACTATTAATGACTATTTATGGTTGTTTTTCTAATATAAAAGCAAAGATAGTGACAAACTTGAATATATTCAACGATCTTTCATACCCCCCTCTAAAGTAGGGTATTTGCTTATTGATAGACCCTGTATAGTCACCAACGTCTTTTATTATAAACGGAATTTATATGTCAATTAGCACAGGTTTCAAACAGGTTTCTGATAATCTCTACTTTTTTGTTTTAGATGATATTAAAGCCTGCTCGAGCTGCGGTGAAGGAATATTAGATTATATATATACCCATAAAATATCGTGTGATGCTCGACTAATCTTTGATGCTGGCTCTCACCTTTGTTCATTTGGCTGTAATGAAGACTTTTTATCGAGTATTAGTCATTTCAAATCTATTGCTTACATCCTAGGCAACAAAACAGGCTCTCACGACCCATTTGGCCATTCAGCCATTGTACGAAATAAAAATAAAAACACCCATTATTTTGCCAATTATGATGATGCTTATAATTGGAGCATTAGTCAGGCGGAATAAAAGAGAGCCGTCCCAGCCCCTTTTACTTTATACTGTTTCACTCTACTATTCGTTGAACTGTAAAAGGGATTGCAATGGCAAACAACTTCAATGGTCAAAGCTTTTTCATCCGGCTTAGCTTTGCCTTATTACTTGTTTATTTAACGTATAATCCTAGCGGTTATAGCTTTTATCACTGGGCCAAACAAGCCATATTTGGCGAGGCATTAGCCTTAACCCCCCCTTTTGCAATGTCTGCCGTTGTTTTATTAGTTGGCTGGACAATCTATCTCCGTGCAACATTACGCTCTTTAGGCGGTTTTGGCCTTACGCTTGCGTTTTCTTTCTTTGCCATTATTGTCTGGTGGTTAATCGATATCGGCTTACTGGCTGTTGAGAGTGTTTCAATCATGAGTTATATCGTTTTATTCCTGTTAGCTGCAATTCTAGCCACAGGCATGTCGTGGTCTCATATTCGACGTCGAATGTCAGGACAAGCAGATGTTGATGAGGTCGATGACTAAATGAAATTAACGTTCAATATAGTAGGTTTATTACTTGTTGTTACGCTACTTCTATCCTGTAGTAATGATGGCCATGACAGCAATCATAATCATGCTGAGGAAGTAGATTCTGCTTTAAATAGTTCACAATCAATCCTCACTGGAATGACACTTAATGATGGTCAAAAATGGATGATGGATGAACATACCCGTGACTCTTTTTCTACCATGGCATCATCATTTTTATCCACGGATCATGCTTCTTTAAATAACGATCATTTAAAAAGTATCGGTTTAAATTTACAAGGTGATGTTGATAACTTAATTCAAGCTTGCACCATGCAAGAGGAGGCACACGCTCAACTCCATATTTTCTTAACCGGCTTTATTCCTGCTGTTAACGATCTTGCAGACAATGGTCAACTTGAAAATGCACAAACTGTGGCACACTATTTAGACAAATACGATCAGTACTTTCAATAATAAACTAAGGGAGAAACACCATGGCAAATGAAGGTTATCACGAGCCCATTGACGAACTATCTGATAAAACACGAGATATGCATCGTGCAATCACATCCTTAATGGAAGAACTTGAAGCCGTTGATTGGTATAACCAACGTGTTGATGCTTGCAAAGATGATGAGCTAAAAGCAATTCTTGCACATAACCGTGATGAAGAGAAAGAACATGCTGCAATGGTTTTAGAATGGATCCGCCGTCAAGATCCACGTTTTGATGCTGAGTTAAAAGATTATTTGTTTACCAGTAAACCTATCGCTCACAATTAGACTACCGTAATAATTAGGCATAAAAAAAGGGGACGTTGATTAAACGTCCCCTTTTTTTATTGTCTTAAAATGACGATTTAAACGTCATAATTAGTCGCTGAAATATCACCACCACGACCCGTCCAGTTGGTGTGGAAGAATTCGCCACGTGGTTTGTCTAAACGTTCATAAGTATGGGCACCAAAATAATCACGCTGTGCTTGCAATAAGTTAGCAGGCAAACGTTCACTACGGTAACCATCATAGAATGCTAAAGCACTGCTAAATGTCGGTGCAGGAATACCTAATGAAATAGATGCACCAACGGCTTTACGCCAGCCTGGTAATGCTTCTGTAATCGCATCAATAAAGAATTGATCTAATAATAAGTTGTCTAGGTCTGGATTATTATCAAACGCTTCACGAATATTGCCTAAGAATTGACTGCGAATGATACAACCACCACGCCACATTAATGCGATACCACTATAGTTTAAGTCCCAACCATAAGTAAGGGCCGCTTCACGCATCAACATATAACCTTGTGCATATGAAATAATTTTAGACGCATAAAGTGCATCACGAATCGCATCGATCATTTCTGCTTTATCACCATCAAACTCATTTGCTAATTTTGGTAATACTTTTGAAGCGATAACACGTTCACTTTTACGAGCAGATAGGCAACGTGCAAATACAGCTTCGCCAATCAAGGTTAATGGAATACCTAAATCTAAGGCATTCATTCCTGTCCATTTACCGGTCCCTTTTTGGCCTGCCGTATCAAGAATACTATCAATCAGTAGATTACCATCTTCATCTTTAACCGTGAGGATATCTCGGGTAATCTCAATCAGATATGAATCTAATACACCTTCGTTCCACGTCGCAAACACTGCCTGAATTTCATCGCCTGACATGCCTAGGCCTTCACGCATCAACTGGTAAGCTTCACAAATTAATTGCATATCGCCGTATTCAATACCATTGTGAACCATTTTTACATAGTGGCCAGCACCATCATTACCCACCCATTCACAACACGATTCACCATCTACTTTGGCTGAGATGGCTTGGAAAATTTCTTTGATTTCTAACCATGCGCCTTTATGGCCACCCGGCATAATTGAAGGCCCAAAACGTGCACCTTCTTCACCACCTGATACACCAGAACCGACAAATAAGATGCCTTTCTCTTTTAAATCATTGGTACGACGGTTACTATCGGTATAAAGTGAATTACCACCATCAATGATGATGTCACCTTTTTCTAGGTAGGGTAATAATTGTTCAATGAAAGCATCAACAACAGAACCCGCTTTTACCATTAACATGACACGACGAGGCGCTTTTAAGCTTTCAACAAAGTCTTTTAGGTTATGACAACCAATGACATTTGTTCCTTTTGCCGGGCCTTCTAAAAACTCATCGACTTTAGCTGTAGTTCGGTTATAAACAGCAACGGTATAACCATTGTCATTCATGTTTAAAACCAGGTTCTGTCCCATTACTGCTAGACCAACTAAACCAATATCAGCTGTTGCTGTCGTTTCCACTGCACTCATTTATCTACTCACCTTAATATATTCGCCTTCGGCTTCACGGGTTGACCCCACAATAAGCCGACATTTTCCCGTAGCAATATCACATTCTACGGCGCCTGAAACTTCAATGACTTCTCCTGCTTTTGCCTGCCCAACATAGGTGTGTGTAAACGACACCACTTCGGGTGTCATTTCATCTTCCACTCTATATACTGCAGGAAAATCAAAAGCGCGATGGTCGTCAATCACCTTTGTTATAACTGTTCGTATTCCTTGTTTTTGATACTGTTTTTCATCGTGTTCAAACTCATTTGCCAGACACACCATGCCAATATCAAACTTTGTGCCTTCAATAGCTGCTTTGTTCCATTTGCGATTTTCATGCCATGCAAATTCAGTAAAACTTAACTCAGCTGCACGACGATTAAAGTTCTCTTCCATTAATGCTGAAGATAAAAGGCTTAATTGCCCTTCGGCCTCTGCCAGCCGTACAGCTTCACGTGTTTGTCTAAATGCTTCTCGCCCATACACGACTAAATCTATATCCGATTTTTCACCCTGCTGATTAATTAACATCGAGCCGGTCAAACCCAAGCTTTCAATATCGGCACCATAACGCACCAAAATAGGGATTAATTGCTGTAATTTACGTTCAATATGATCCAGCGGATCACGACTTAAAACGGCTGCGAGCCTTTTTTCTGGACGGTGATGCTCAACAATATCTGCTGCTAACACCGCATGAAATGCCGCATCAAATTGATCTGATTGATAGTGATATTGTGGGTACTGATCAGCCAAAACCTGATTTGCTTGTTCTGTAGCCAGCTTTTTCCAGCTACTACCTTCCGCAATATAACGCAGAAAACACCCTACTTTACCCTGGTGGGCTTGGTAGCTCACGACAGCAAAGATTAAACCTTCTCGAGTTTGAATAAAATCTTTAGGTAAAAAAGGAAAGTCGACATGTCTCATCGCCGCATATTTTACGCTGTTCTGACGATCACTGCTAATTATAAGCGGCGTCGAGCCCAGAGCCATAAACCCGTCAATGAAATGAGTACCAGGAAAGCACCCACTAAATCCGCAAACCACAGGCCATATTTGCCCAAAATTCGGCCATTATGAACATCTAAAATTACTCGTTCAACGCTGACTCCTTCAGCACGAAAATAGCTAACTAGCGCATTTTGCAGAGATTCTGGCATTGCTTGCGGCTCACTCCAACCAACACCATCCAATGATAACTGCTCCCATTGGTCTAACATAAAGTCACTACGCCACATGCCATCACGTGTTTGCACAATAGGTTCACCATGGAATAAACCAATATTTTGGATCCCCGAAGGAATACCGACACTGTCGCCCATGCGTTCAATAAACTCACCGTCTGGAGTGAACAAGAGTAAGGCGTTTTCGGTCGCAATCACCATCAAATCATCGATAATGATGCCACCTAAAATAGGCTCATAAGACTGTGTGACCGGTGTAGTATCAACAAACACTTGGGAGCCAAATTGACTAATGGTATGTCGGTCTAATAAATAAACAGCATCGGCTGCCACATCATTTACTCGATAATGCGTTAACAACCAATTCCATGTTAGGAACCGTTTATCTAAATCAAGATCTGAGGTGTGATTAAGTAATATACCCGTTGAGGCGAGTATTAATACAAAAATAGCGACAAGTGCGCCCATACTACGATGCAAACTGCGCATTCTACGGTTCATAGTTCATCCTATAGCTTATATTTTCATCCAGTGAATTTGTCTAAATATAATGCCAGTCTGGCAACCACTGTCATCGCCCTAACGGATAAGGTTGCACCAGAAACACCATCAATATGCCGATCGAGTTGCAGCTCATCCAATGTGGCTTGTTTAAATTGCTCAGTAAATGCGGGATGTCGAATTTCACCACCACGACTTTCCCTAAAGGCTAATACCTTCATTGTAGCAATTTTTCCATCAGCAACGACAATACCAAATGTAATAGGTTTTTCTTTACCAATCTCTTCCAGAATCCATGCACTAGCTTGTTCATTTTGCCAATAGCGAATTCTTAAGCCAACATAGTGATGGCCAAGGATCTCAGCGATAGTAGATTTAAGATCACCTTTAATCCACACCACTTTGCTGTTTGGCACAGAACCATTAAAACTTTCAATTAAAAAGTCTTGATCAGTTTGATACACACCACGAGCAGAAACTGTGATTGAGCTCACCATTAAACCCAAAATAACTAATACTCGTAATGTGTAAAAATTAAATTTCATCTTAGAAATGGTAACCTAAACCAAGGTTAAAGCCATCAGACTCGCCATTATCAGGCTGATCTTGATTTTGGTAATCAAACTTAACCACCACATTTTGATGTGGCCACCAGTTCACACCTAGATCAAATTGATCATATTCACTATCGGCTGAATTACCGGCCTGATTATCCCACTCACTATAACGAGAGAAAAGTCCAAAGTGTTCATTAATGCGGTATGAAGGTTCAATATACCAACCTGTTTGCTCATCAGCACCAACAGATTTAGGACCATTACCATCTAAATCCCATGTTGCATATAACGCTCTCAAGCCAAAAGCACCACGCTGTATGACAGCATGTGTTTCAAATAAGGTGGCACTACCCGCTTCAGAGTCTAAGCTTTGGGTCATATCTTCTTGATATTGCATGGTGGCTGCCAGCTCGATACCAGGCAGTCCAGTCCATTTTATACGGCCGGTGTAAGCTAAGTCTTCTGCCGTCGCTTTTGATACCTTCTGACGACCGCTTCTAACCGCATAGTTATTTGATGCCGATGTATTTAAACCTGATGTCGCAGCCAGATCATAACTAAAACCTGCAGCAATATCGCCACTAAACATCGCACCCGCCGCCCACCATGTAGCAGGAACAATATTCTTTTCAACAGAATTACGCTCTGTTCCATAGAAAGTGGCTGGCTCATGAGTTTCGTTAATAATACCGACCGGTGTTAAGAATAAGCCCCCTTTAACACGGTGCTTCTCGTTAATATCATATTCGATATACGCCTGCTCTAATTCAATTTCACCGCTTTTGCCATCACCCGCAATACTATGTTCAAGTTCTAACTCAGAAAACAAACGGAATTTATCATTAAATTCATGGCCAAAGAATAAAACAAAGCGATGGAAATCAATAGACTTTTTGTCGTTACCATCTTCATCTTCAACATTGTTGTAATGCAATTCACCATAGCCACCAATTGTTGTTTTATTGGCTGCATTATTTGCAGCTAATACTGACTCTTCTGTGGCGACAGCAAGTGCTTCTACTGTTTCAGTAGCTTCCAGTGCTGTCTGCTGTGTTGTTTCAACTTTTATTTTTAGCGTTTTATTTTCAGCAGCTAATTGCTGATTTTGTTGCTGAACATCACTTAACTGCTGCTGAACTTGTTGCAATAAAGCCCAAATTTCTTCATTGCTCGGAGTGGCAGCTTGGGCAGAAGAAACCGCGGCCATCACACTCATCGCTAATGCTGTCTTCTTGAAAATTGTCATTATTGTTACTCATCATTGTTTAAAAGATGAGCAGATCATACTTAATATCAAATCTAAATGCAAATCATTCTTATTTAGAAAGAAGTATCAATAATTGAATTTCTATCGACTTCATTTGACCACTTAAAGGAAAAGTTTCAACACCACCATATCGTAAATATCACACTAACAGGCTTTGATACTGCCAGCATCAGTTGCAAGACACTGGAGGCCAAACAACAGCCTTACTGTTTTGTATTGGTGAAGTATTTAATGTCACTGCCGATCTAGGCGATTTTAACATCCAAGCTTCTTAGTCTTTAGGCTGTGGCGCTGATTAATTTGTTTAAGTCTCTGTTAAACAGCCATGTTAGAATGCAGCCTATAAACTCCCCTTGACCCACAAGCGACCCCCATCATGTTACGACTTAATGAAATAAAACTGGCCCTCGACCATAACGAAGATGACTTGATTCAAGCCATTGTCGATAAACTGGCCATTAATCGTGATGATTTATTAAGTTTCACCATTTTTAAACGCAGTAATGATGCCCGCAAAAAAACGAATATTTTATTAATTTATCAATTAGATGTGGTGCTTAAGGATGAGATCGAAGCTGCCGTTTTAGAACAGTTCTCACAACAAAATTTTGTTAAAGTCAGCCCCGATACTAACTACCACTTTGTCGCTCAAGCTGACGCGAGCTACCCTAATAAAGACCAGCAACGTCCCATTATTGTTGGTTTTGGGCCCTGTGGCCTTTTAGCCGCCTTAGTCTTGGCTCAAATGGGCTTGAAACCGATTGTTTTAGATCGCGGTCAGGATGTTAAACAGCGCACCAAAGACACTTGGGATCTATGGCAGAAAGGTAAGTTAAACACCGAATCCAATGTGCAATTTGGAGAAGGTGGTGCTGGGACATTCTCCGATGGCAAACTCTACAGCCAAGTCAAAGATAAACGTTTCCTAAGCAGAAAAGTGCTGAATGAATTTGTTAAAGCGGGCGCACCGGAAGAAATATTAGTAGACAGCAAGCCCCATATCGGCACCTTTAAACTCGTTAGTATGGTCGAAAAAATGCGCGAGGAAATCATCGCTTTAGGTGGTGAAATTCGTTTTGGTCACAAAGTAGACACCATTCATCGTGAACATAATCCAGATGATAGTGGCCAAATTACAGGGTTAACGCTCAGCAATGGCGAAACGATGCATAGCCGACACATTGTTCTGGCTATAGGGCACAGCGCCCGCGATACCTTTGAAATGTTACTGGAATACGGCGTTTATATTGAATCCAAACCCTTTTCTATCGGCTTTCGTATTGAACATCCACAATCAGTTATTGATAAAGCCCGTTTTGGTGAAAATACTGGCAACCCTATTTTGGGCGCTGCTGATTATCATTTGGTTCATCACTGCAAAAATGGTCGCAGTGTTTATAGTTTTTGCATGTGCCCAGGCGGTACTGTTGTGGCTGCAGCCTCAGAAGAAGGTGGCGTGGTTACCAATGGCATGTCGCAATATTCGCGTAATGAACGCAATGCCAATGCCGCCATAGTGGTCGGCATAGATCCTGAGCAAGACTATCCGGAACATGTCTTATCTGGTATCGATTTACAAAGAGATTTAGAAAAATTAGCCTATCAATTGGGTGGCGGTGATTATAAAGCCCCAGCTCAACTAGTTGGTGACTTTTTACAAGGCAAACCCTCGACAGAACTGGGCGATGTTACCCCATCCTACACACCCGGTATAAATCTAGGTGATTTATCCAAAGCACTGCCCGACTTTGCTATTGATGCGATACGAGAAGCCATTCCTGTATTCAATAGAAAAATAGATGGTTATGCGATGAATGATGCCATCCTGACCGGTGTTGAAACCCGAACTTCAGCACCCATTAGTATCAGGCGCGACAAGAGCTTCCAGAGCGTTAATACCCAAGGTCTCTATCCTGCTGGCGAAGGTGCAGGCTATGCTGGCGGTATATTATCGGCTGCTATTGATGGGATTAAAGTGGCTGAGGCCGTTGCTAAAAGCATCCTCCTCAACACCGAAAGCTAAACTAAAAGATAGACAACGTTAAAATTGTTCCATATAAACAACAAGGCCACCCTAATGGGTGGCCTTGTTGTTTAGGGCGGGGGGAATCGAACATCCCGTCAGTCTCCATGCTCCAATAACTCACAAAGTTTCTGCTAGCTCTTAAATATCCCCATACCTTTGATATAAACCATTACATACCAACATTTTGAGAAAATGTAGTGAGTATTTTTCATTAGGTTGGTAACTAATTTAACCTTATCAAATTTTAAATTAATTCATCCCTAAGTCGTTAAACTATTTCAACGTCCCTATAAAACGTTTTCGACTTGGTGAGGCTACGATAAGTTCTGGAATTTGATCCAACGGGATTTCAGCATCAACTCCACCTTCTTTCAATGCCTCTTTTGGCATACCGTAAACGACACAGGACTCTTCATCCTGACCAATTGTCAATGCACCAGTATCATGTAGCTCTTTTAATCCTTTTGCACCATCATCTCCCATACCCGTCATTATAATTCCAATAGCATTATTTCCTGCTGCTGTTGCAACTGATCGGAATAACACGTTTACGGATGGTTTATGCCGTGTTACCAATGGTCCATCTTTTACTTCCACACGGTATTGAGCACCACTTCGTCGTAATAATAAATGTTTACCACCAGGAGCAATAAATACAAGGCCAGGCATGACTCGATCGTTATTTTCAGCTTCTTTTACAGTCACCTCACAAACACTGTCTAACCGTTGAGCAAATGCTGCTGTAAATGCCTCGGGCATATGCTGAACGACCACTATACCTGGTGCAGTCTTTGGTAGCCGAGTTAACACGGCTTCTAAGGCCTGCGTTCCACCCGTTGATGTGCCGATAGCAATAACTCGATCAGTTGTCTCTGCCATTGCTGTTATAGGTTTATCAATTATTACTGGTTTAAGTGCAGACGTCTCGACATGTCTAACTTTTGCCTGTGCAGCGCCTTTAATAGCATGTGCCATTAAAGTTTCTGACTCTTGCAAAAAACCTTTTAGATTTAATGTTGGTTTTGTAATGATATCTACGGCACCAGCACTCATTGCATGCATCGTTACTTCAGCACCCTTGGTGGTCAATGTTGAGCATATTACTACTGGGATAGGATGCTCTTTCATTAACTTTTTCAGGAAAGTAACCCCATCCATTCTAGGCATTTCAATATCAAGCACAATAACATCAGGCCAGTCTTGCTCTAATTTTGCAAGTGCAAAAATCGGATCGGGGGCTGAACCAATGACCCTGATGTCTGGTATATTATTTAGTACCTTAGTCAATACCTGCCTAACAACAGCTGAATCATCAACAATAAAGACTCTTATCTCTTTCATAGTTTCCTACCAAAATTCATCCTGACCACCAACTGTCGATGCCTGACTTGCCACTTTTTCGTGTTCATCAATACTTTTCTTCCAATACGTTCGTTCTTCTTGCTCAAGTTTTGTTTTCTGACCTGCCCCTATCATTTTGACAAAAACAGCAAAATCACTACCTACAAAATGTACATTACGACCCAAATTACCACCGAGATCCGAACTGACCATCGGAATTTTTTCATTTTTTAGAAATTCCCGTATAAAATCAATATTAACACCTCCGACACTCTTTCGACCACCAGGTTCTCCACGGATATGTAATACATCAGCACCACCAAAACACTTAGCTTGAAGTCTCGATCTAATAGCCCCTTTGGACATCATTTCATTGATCAGCAACTCCATGGCTTGCAAGCCATAACGGCCTTCCTCTGACTCCATCACAGGTTTATTAAATGAATGATGTTTGTAGGCTAATAAGAAATGGTTCATTCCTATTACCTTATTAACAGGATCAAATAAACAGGCAGCAACACAAGAACCTAATAAAGTTGAAATTACCTCTTGCTTATTACTCACGTAATATTCACCCGGATCGATAATGATCCGGTTGGTATGTTTAAACGGTTGGATATTCATTTTTTTACATAAATAGAGGGTTGAACCATTTCTAGATGATCGGTAATGCGACTTAGTGTTTCTGAGTGACTAATAAAAAAATAGCCTCCAGGCTTTAGTGACTTAATAATTCGTTCAACCACATGTTTCTTTGTATCATTATCAAAATAAATAAGTACATTTCTCAGAAAAATCACATCAAACATTTCCATTTTAGGTGGTAATGGCTTCATCAAGTTAAGTTGCTTAAATCGTGTTTGTTGTCTTAATTTCTCACCAACACGAAAGGTTCCTTCTTGAGACCGAACACCTTTAAGGCAATACTTTTCCATCAAGTTAGCATCTAGCAGGTCAATCCGATCCATCATGTAAACGCCTTGCCGCGCCTTGTCCAAGACTTGAGTACTTAAGTCTGTTCCTAAAATACTCCATTTTTTTGCACCTAAATTTTCAGATAGCATCATCGCAATTGAGTAGGCCTCTTCTCCTGAAGAACTAGCAGCACTCCACAGGCGAAAATGATCACCTCGCCAATGTTTAAGAATTTTATTTTGCAGGAAATCAAAATGTTTCGGTTCACGGAAAAAATAAGTTTCATTGGTCGTTAAAATATCAACCATCATCTGAAACTCTTGTGAATTCCCATGACCCATTACGAATTCAAAATACTCTGCAAAGGTATCTATCTGATGATAATTTAGCCTTTTATTTAAACGACTGCTTACCATGACATGCTTTGCAGGTGCTAGATCAATTCCCGCGTGATCATAAATAAACTTTTGGAATAGTTTAAATTCATTTTCGGTCATTGAAGCCATTAATAAGCATCCTAATTGTTAAGCGAAATAAAGCTTCTTCAGCTGAAAGAGTTGGTATTAATTAAAATGAGGTTAATCTATATACTCTTTAATTACGACAACTTAAAGTAAGCTACAGCTTGCTGTAATTGCTCTGCTTGTCCGCTCAACTCTTCTGATGTGGCAGCAAGTTCTTCTGAGGCTGCAGCACTTTGTTGAGTAGCTTGATCGAGCTGGCCCATAGACTCACTTATTTGTCGAATACCACTGGCCTGCTCTTCTGAGGCAGCACTAATCTCTTGGACCAAATCTGATGTTTTCGTGATATCAGGGACCACTTTGGTAATCAATGTGCCTGCTTTTTCTGCTATATCGACACTATCGGTAGCTAGTTCACTAATCTCCTCTGCGGTTACACGACTACTTTCTGCTAATTTCCGAACTTCAGCAGCTACCACGGCAAAGCCTTTACCATGTTCACCTGCAGAAGCAGCTTCAATCGCAGCATTTAATGATAATAAATTAGTTTTATAAGCGATATCTTCAATAAGCCCAATCTTTTTAGCAATATGTTTCATCGCATGCACTGTCTCAGTTACGGCAGTAGCACCTTCTTGAGCCTCACTTGCAGAACTGGTCGCCATTTTTTCAGTAACCCCTGAATTTTCTGCATTTTGCTGCACCGATGCATTCAATTGCTCAACGGCACTACTCGTGCTTTCAACACTTGCAGATTGCTCTACAGCACCTTGACTAATAGTTTGTGCTGTTGCGCTTACTTCTTGAGAAGCACTGGCAAGACTATCTGCACCACTACGCACGGTCTGAATGACATCTCGTAATTTAGTTACCATTTGATGAATATCAGCATAAATACCTACTTCTTTCTTATTTTCATCAAAAGTGATATCTAAGCCACCGGCTGCAATTTGTTGGGCAATTTCTGCAATTCTTTTAGGCTCTCCGCCCAATTGATTAAGCAAGATGCGAGTGATCGCCACAGCCAATATCAGCGTAATAACGAGAACAATACTAGTGATTACTGCAAACCATTTAAATGACGCATCAGCCTGTTGACGAATGATTGCTGCTGCATTATTCAAATCGGAAGAAAGCTGATCTTCCAGTTTTTTTAATGCATTTATTCGTTTTGTAGAAGCCTTAAACCAGTAGCTCGCATCCACACCAAAATCATCTAAACCAACTGTCGTTGCAGCAGAGTAAGCGATTGCACGTAAATCATTAACTTCCTTCGATATTTCAGACTTTGTTAGTGCTGTGTAATTATTCGATTGTTCTTGTGATGCTGAACTTATAAAACTACTAAAAAATGCATTTTGCATTGCCTTTAATGAAATAGCTTTTTCTAACACTCCTTTCCCAAAAGCATTTTTTGCAAACACATTACTTAATACAGCACGTTCAATTCCTGAGCGTTCTTTACCTTGCAAGAAATTAACATAGCTAGTTGTCATACTACCTATACTGGCATTAGTACTCTTCTTAGAAACCAGGTTAATGGTAGCTAGAAAATTGGAGTTTAACCCCGTATAGAAGCTTATAGCATCTTTCCCAGCGATCTGAAATGCAGAAATATCTTTCCTTATAGCTGTAATTTTTTTAAAGTCATTTAAAACTTGATTAAGAATCTGACTATCTAATATATTTTGGTCAAATTCTAATAAAAAAGTATCTAAATTTTCTTTCTTTTCATCAGTCAAGCGCCGTTGAGCTACCATTTCTGTTGCAAATTTTTCACCTTTGCTACCTAGAAAACCAGCAGTAGTCCCCCTTTCTTTTTGAATCTCATGAACTAAAGCACTTATTTCAACACTCATCTTAACCATTTGTTCAACATCTGCCATTTCATTGGCCGTCGAATACTTTGTTTGGATAGCAAAAAATGAGAAAAATAGTAAACCGATAATAGGGGCTATTAATAGCAGCATTAACTTATTTCTAAACCCAATATTATTAATAAAATTCATAATGTTCTCCTAAGAACAACTATCATTCAACACGAATACAGAATTACTTTCATAATCCAGGATATTCATCAATTTACGTTTCATCTTTATCTTGAGATACTTTATCAGCTACTGATTTGGTCACCTGATTTAGTGCAGCTAACTCAGATACAGACAGTACCTTGCTAATCTCAAGTAGAATGATGAAGTCATCATCTACACGGCCCATTGCCTGTATAAAATCAACTCTAATATCTGATCCAAATTCGGGGGCCGCTTGTATATTGCCCGCTGGGATTTCAAGTATTTCATTTACTTGATCAACCAACATTCCGATGCTTTGATTTTCATCACCCGTAACAATCTCAACTAAGACAATACAACTACGCTTACTAATTTCACTCGCTGCATGCCCTAACCGTGCAGACAAATCCACAACAGGTACAACATTGCCCCTTAAATTAATGACTCCACGAATATACTCTGGTGTCATTGGTACACGCGTTATATTACTGATTTCAATTATTTCATTAACATCATGAATACCAATTGCTAACTTATCTTGACCCACTAAAAAAGTTAGATATTGTCCTTGCTGCCCATCATCACTAAGAGCAAGATCCGTTGATGCTGTATTACTTATTGCTACTTCATTCATAAATAACTCCCAGACTAGAATCGTTCAAAGTCTTGTTCATTAAAGTCTGGCGTACTGCCACCACTTGATTGCACTGGTTCTACCGGTGCTACAGCCTTTGACCTAGGTTTAATGGGTGCTCTTCGTTCTTGTTGGGGGGCGATTTGTACTTGTCCATCACCTTCTTGAAGTTTGAAGTATGCAACCGCTTGTTGTAACTGCTCAGCTTGTCCACTCAACTCTTCTGATGTTGCAGCAAGCTCTTCTGAGGCTGCAGCACTTTGCTGGGTAGCCTGATCGAGTTGCCCCATAGAGTCACTTATTTGGCGTATACCACTTGCCTGTTCTTCTGAAGATGCACTAATTTCCTGTATCAAATCAGATGTTTTAGTGATATCAGGAACCACTTCCGTTATTAATTCACCTGCTTTTTCAGCTATATCCACGCTATCTGTAGCAAGCTCACTAATTTCCTCTGCGGTCACACGACTACTTTCTGCTAATTTTCGTACTTCTGCCGCCACCACAGCAAAACCTTTACCATGCTCTCCAGCAGAGGCAGCTTCAATAGCCGCATTAAGTGATAGGAGATTTGTTTTATAAGCAATATCTTCGATAAGGCTAATTTTCTTAGCTATATGCTTCATCGCTAACACGGTTTCTGTAACGGCCGTTGCCCCTTCTTGTGCTTCATTTGCTGAACTGGTTGCCATTTTTTCGGTAACCCCCGCATTTTCAGCATTTTGTTGTACCGATGCATTCAATTGCTCAACAGCACTACTGGTACTTTCTACGCTTGCTGATTGCTCCACGGCTCCTTGACTGATTGTTTGTGCCGTTGCACTCACTTCCTGAGATGCACTTGCAAGATTATCTGCTCCACTACGAACAGTTTGAATGACATCTCGCAACTGATTACGCATATTCAGCAAGGCGCTGGTTAATTGACCAATTTCATCTTTCGACAAAGTACCTTCATCTATTTGAGCTTGTAAATCCCCCCCTGCCAGCTGTTGAAGTGCAACCAATAAATTACCTAAACGTTTATTGACCGATAAAATAAATAAGGCACCCAGAATAATGGCGATAATTATACTGGCAGCCATCAGGATCCAGCTTGATGTAATCGCTTCATTCTGTGCAATTAATGATTGTTTTGCATCATTTTGTAGTAAGTTTTGCTGATTTTCAGACATCAATTTTAAAATCGATACTAACTCAGCACCTACTGGTGCAGCCTTTGTTCCCAACCAATAATTAGCAAGGTTCCAATCTTTCCCTCCCCGTAACTCAAACATCTGAGCTGGGATTGGTAAAAATGCTGTTCTCGCTTTATCTAGCGCTTCAAAAGCTTTTGTTTGCTGCACACCTAATAAGTGTGCATTATCTTCCAAATCTTTATAGCGTCGAATATTTTTTGCCCAAAGCACATCAAACTTTTGTTTGAATTTTTCATCACCAGATAACAAGTAGGCTCTAATATTAGCGAGTCCTAGACCAATGGTACCTCGGACATCGGCCATAATTCCTAATAACTTTTTACGTTCTGTAGTTGAAGACAAACTAGCTTCTAAATCAATCATAGTCGTAATACTACTAACCATGATAGAAGCCTGTGGGGCTGCCTGTTCAAATAACATTTTTATCGCTGGAATATTATCTGTTGTTTGAGCAATATCTTCAATTTCTTGTTGAGCCTGTTTAAACTTAGGCAGCAACTCATTAATTCGGTTTAACCGCTCAATATTTTCTGGGTTTGTCCATGTTTTTGCTTTTTCTTGCATCAAAGCTTGAGCTTGATCAATATCTTCTTCCCAAACTCGTTTACGCTCATCTCGGAATTTGTCTTTTCCAAGTAACATCCATCCTCGAAGAGCGGCAAGCGCCTGGTTCATACCATTAAGCATCGTCATACTTGATTGTGCTGTAGGAACGCGAACTTGTGTTATTCGCTCAACCGTTATAGCCGTTTCCTTAATATTATTAATCGCATTATAGGAACCGATTGATGTTGCCATTAAAATAAGTAATAAAATAATACTTAATTTACTACCTAGTTTTAAATTTTTAAAATATGTCATAACGATCTAACCCTCTCTTGCCTTCAATTTTCTTACACCCTAAGTTCGCCTCGCGAACTTTCTCTTTATTCTATAACGACTTAACTCGGTAATCCTCACTGATAAGTCATGCTAATACCTGCCACTTTTTACCGCTTTTTGTATAAGTCCTTGTACATCTAAAATAAGGGCAACATTGCCATCACCTAATACAGTTGCCCCCGTTAAGCCAGCTAAGTTCTCAAACACTTTACCTAATGGTTTTATAACCGTCTGATGCTCACCGTGTAACTCGTCAACCACAAACCCTGCTTTATTTTTCCCCGAACGGACAACAACTAGACTTTCTCGACTTTGTTCTTTTTGCCGAATGCCTGAATTGAAGTATTCACCTAATCGTAAATAAGGCATGGCCACTCCTCTTAAATTGACATAATGCTGTGCATCATCAACTTCCCATTCACCACTATTCATTTCTACACATTCTTCCACCATCGTCAGAGGAATAATGTAACGCTCGTTACTCGCTTCAACCATAAACCCATCTATAATTGCCAACGTTAGAGGTAAGTGAATTGTAATCGTAGTACCTTGACCTGCCACGCTGTCAATATTGACACTGCCACGTAAGCCTTCAATATTTCGTCTCACCACATCCATGCCTACACCACGACCTGATAAGTCACTCGCTTGTTGTTTTGTACTCAGTCCAGCTTCAAAAATTAAATTAAATATTTCTTGCTGACTGAGATTATGGTCTTCGGGAATAAGCTCATTAGCTATAGCCTTAGCAACTATTTTGTCACTATCTAAACCCGCGCCATTATCAATAATTTCAATAACAATATGACCAGACTGATGATAAGCATTAAGCTGAATACAGCCTTTATCTACTTTACCGGCTTGCTCTCTTTGCAATGGTGTTTCAACACCATGATCGAGAGAGTTTCTAATTAAATGGGTTAAAGGATCATTGATTTTTTCGACAACGGTCTTATCTAACTCTGTTTCACCACCCGTTATTTTAAGCTCGATATCTTTTCCCAGCTCCTTACTAACATCTCTAACGACACGTTTAAAGCGAGTAAAGGTTTCGCCTATAGGTACCATCCTAAGGTCTAATGCTGTATCTCGAATATCACTGACTAAGGTGTTCATCGTCTCTGCCACTTCTTCAACATCAGTTAACCCATGTCGATCAACCATTAAATCCATGGCGGCACCAGATATCACTAACTCCCCAACCAGATTAATCAACTGTCCTAACTTGCCTGAATCCACTCGAATATAGTTAGCTTCTTTAGCAACCTTTTGTTTAACTTGCTGTTGTTTTTTGACAGCCTTAGCAACAACTTCTGGTTGAACCACTTGCTGTTCAACTAAAACCTCACCTATCGGTTTACTGTCTTTTCCTGCTAAATTCTGCTTCTGTACTGCCTTGGCAACATCATTTTTGGTCAAAACACCAATGTTAATTAATATATCACCAAGTCTATCTGTATCATTTTCCAGCTCATCTAATATAGAAAGATAGTCTTCAACATTTGAATGTGGTGGCAAAATATTGATATCACAATCATCACTAGCAAACTCAAATACATCTTCAATAGTTTGCTTATCAGCATTACTTTTATAAGCAATCTTGAGGTGCAGATAGCAGCTCTCGGGATCAAACTCATCCATTTCTGGAATGTCTTCTGTCAAAACTAATACAGTTTCAATATCACCTAATGTTTTTAAATACCGCAAGAAAGATAATGGATCGACCCCCATTCTCAATGCATCAGGTTTAAATACTAAGGATATTATCCATTTATCACTAAGATCGACAGATTCCCCAATGGTTTCTATCTCTGTAAGTTGAATATCTTCACTTACAGCTGGCAAGGCTTCCTCATCTTGAGTTTTCCCTGTTAGCTGAAATACAAGTTCTTTACCCGTTGTGCTTAACGCTTCTGGCAGGCCATCGTTATCACCTGATTGAATGCAATGTTCTAATAGTTTTGCAGTATGATCTTTACAGTCTAATAATACTGAAATCAATCTACCATCAATAGACTTTTCACCATTTCTGACCTGATCTAATATAGTCTCTGCCTCATGGGTGAAAGCAACAACATCATTAAAACCAAATAATCCTGATGAACCTTTAATCGTATGCATGGCACGAAATACACTATTAATAGTTTCACTATCATCAGGTGTATCTTCCAGAGCGAGTAAAGAATCTTCCATATCATCTAAAAGTTCTTTTGCTTCTTGCTTAAACGTCTCTAACGCTAGGTCTAAATCGCTCATGAAGCCTCCCAATCAGCTGGTATGATTACGGGATCACCAAAAAATGATGCCAAATTAAAAAGCTCCAAAACATCTATAACAGATTGACTATGATGTACTAAGCTAAATTGATTATTTACTTTTTGTGCCTGCTGTTTCAGCATAATTAGTAACTGTACACCTGCACTATCAATTTCAGTTACTTCAGATAAATCAATCTGTAATTCTTTATCCGCTTCTAAATAGGGCAATAAGGTATTGTTCTGTTCTAACACATTATAAATTGTCATTTCATCTCTAATAACAAGCTGTGTCATGGAATCATTCTGAAGTTTTATTTCAATAGTCACAACGTTCTCCTAAAACCTTACCCTATGGCAGTATCAATTTAGAAACAGCCGCAAGTAACATAGGTGGTTGAAAGGGCTTCACAAGCCATGCTTTAGCCCCTGCAGCTCGTCCTGCCTGCTTTTTCTCATCAGAGGCTTCAGTTGTTAACATCATCATGGGTGTAAACTTATAGGCAGGTAATTTTTTGGCTTCTTGCACCAAGGTAATACCATCCATATTAGGCATATTGACATCAGTAATAAGTAAATGAATTTTGACACCATTTAATTTACTTAGAGCATCAACACCATCTACGGCGTCAATCACATCAAAACCAGCCCCTTTTAAAGTCAAACTTACAACCTGCCGGATTGATGCTGAATCATCAACAATCATTATTGTTTTTGCCATTTTAAATACCCTTACTTTAATGTTTTAATTATGTGTTGTGTTCTAAAAAAAGGTGAGATCATCCCCTGTTCCTTCTTCTTCAACAGACGCAACTTCTTCACCTGAAATGCTGGCCTGGTGGTGAAGTAACTCTTCAGGCATTGTATAACGCAGCTCCATTTTTTCCATAATACTGTCAACTTGAATTGATTCTGGGTCTCGCACAGCCAGAGCAATTGGTTTTTGGCTATCAACAACATCATATAAATCTTGTAAATTATGCTCTGCATGTTCAAGCATTTGACTAACACGATCCTGAAATTGTAATGCTGTTAAAACAGAATATATTTCTACCTGAACCTGTTCATTTCCCTCAGTCAAGACATCAGCATGTTCTTTAAATGAATTTAAGGTAGTTTCAATATCTGTTAATACTTTTTCTATGTAAGACTCTGAGTTATGTATGCTCTCTCCATCAGTCTCACTTGTTGCTTCGGCAGATTTAAGTGTTGCTGTCATCGCAGCATTAATGTCATTAACCGTCTTACTTATTCTTGCCCCAGTTTCAGATGAAGTTTGAGCTAAGTTCCTTACCTCATCAGCAACTACGGCAAAACCACGGCCATGCTCTCCTGCTCTAGCAGCCTCAATGGCAGCATTTAAAGACAGTAAATTAATATTATCAGCTACATTTCGAACATCTTGTGCCATAGAGTCTAGATCTGCTGTAAAACTGGATAGCTGGCGTACCTCATCAATCATATTTGTTTCGGCTTCGTTCAGGGCACTCAACTCTTCCATAACACCATTTAAAATGGCTTTAGAACCTTTCAATAATGCATCTATTGAATATTCCTCATCATCGCGAACCCGGCTAGAATTTAACTCAGATATTTTGGTAGTCATCACTGCAAAGCGCTCACTTAGGTTTGAGACTTCTTGCTCTGTATGCTGTTTTGACATATCAATTTGATTAAGAATTATCGGCATAACATCAACTAAAAGTTGCTCTAAAGGCTTCACCGAAGATTCTATACGCTCAATGACAACTTTATTATCATTGCTTTGTTCCTCTAAGTTAAACGCATTATCTGCTTGCATTCTTTTATAGAGAATATGACCGACGGTTAATCCAGTTACAATTAGTAGAGCTATCATGGTAAGGCCGGGGATAATGCTTACCCCTCCAAACAAAACCATCAGTAAAGCGACACCCGCCCCTGCCACACATGGCAAAGAATAAAACAGAGCGTTATTTCTTAATTTTACTTGCATGAATAATTCCAATATTAACTATAAAAATAATGATCTCAGCTATCCATGCACTTTATATTTTTATCGTCTCCAACTTACATTTCATGAATAGTTTTTCATAAAAACCATGATTCTTAAAACAGTCTTAAATACTACACTTTTAAATTATTTTTTGTGAAAACTTTATTGATGTAGATCAACAACGGGTGGTTTAAACTCTTTTATAGCTAGCTATCACAGCTTATCAATAACGTCAATGTCATCTAGTAAGATCACTTTTACGATCATGACTAGTGAGAATTTCAAAAACAAAACACCTCTCAATCAGATTGATAATCATTTCAAATAAACAGCGTTTATGCAGAAACTGAATGTGGGACATGAGGCTTCAGATGACGGCGTCAATCGAACTTCCCTCATAAGCCCCGACACACATGACTATATCGAACCACACTTTGTCAGTTGCCCAGACACATTATTGCTATCAGGGGTCACCACACCAAAAGCTAAGCCCGAAAACAGACAACAGGGCTTGGGCGACAATCGAATTCATAAATTACACGGGACGATACTCTTTATTCCGCTTTTGATTTATCTTGAGCACCAGATCTCGATTAGCATAATGACCTTATCGCAGGTAAAATCAGCGTTTTCTATTGACTTGAGTTAAAAATGGCCCAGTACGTATATAGTATGAATCGCGTTGGCAAAATTGTGCCGCCAAAACGTGAAATTCTTAAAGACATTTCGCTATCATTTTTCCCTGGTGCAAAAATTGGTGTGCTTGGCTTAAATGGTTCTGGTAAATCTACTTTACTCAGAATCATGGC